>Ga0256842_1000861_pt1 | contig 26247 bp, 15 predicted proteins | sample 4559240metaG_FD_185973 | JGI IMG/M metagenome (GOLD analysis project Ga0256842, IMG submission 185973) | Hydrothermal vent microbial communities from Guaymas Basin, Mexico - 4559-240 | ecosystem: Environmental > Aquatic > Marine > Hydrothermal vents | place: Mexico: Guaymas Basin | collected... | reverse complement strand
AATAAGTAAAAAAAGAAGGTAGGTAGGTAGGAACAGACCAGAACTTGATCGGAATTGTGGAATTGGTGTCAGGCAAGAAAAGTGGGCATTCAGAGTAAGCAAGGAAAAAGAAAAACACAAAACAGGTAATGGCTTAAAATCTTCTGGAAAAAATCAAATAATTTAAGGAAAATTTTTCTCTTCTGAAAATTTTTAGGAGACCTCAGAACGGAAAAGGTTGAATGTGAACAGAACAGGATGTAGAAAAAGAGGCACGATCTTAATACAAATTTTATTTTGGATATAGATTTTGTTTTAAATTTTAATATTTAGAAAAAATTTCAGACTGCATTTTGTTGTATAGTAATGTAAAGGATAAATGAGAGAATGAAAAAAGCATATGATGGCACCTTGCTATTAATGGTTTCAAAATTTCTTCAGGTTAATTTTAGCATCCTCTTCTTGAAAGGAGTTTTTCTATTTGATACAACCAATACTAAACTGCCACTAACTTTCTTCTATACATTTTTCATCCATTAAAAAAGTTATATACTATTTTCCTTCATTTACATATCTAATTACCTTATCTTTTCTTAACTCCTGAATTAAATTTTTTATTTTCTTTTTCAAAAATTTATCTTTTGTTTTCCTTCCTAAACTTTCAAGTTTGATGACAGTTTTAACTAAATCTTTATTTCTTACGATATTGCAACAAAGATATGCAAATATTTCCCATTGGGGTCCCGGTAGATCAGTCAAAATGGTGTTAATGTCATTTCTAAATGGATAAAGCATTCTTAAATTATCAAGAAGCGAAGAAAAATATGGCCTTACATTTCCTCTCGGTGTTGAATACTCAAGATATTTATTGTCATCTGTAGAAATGATATTATTTAAGTCCACATTGTAAAAGTGAGAATAATACGTTAAAAATTTCTTTATCCCCTTTTCACCCAAAAGTTCATTACCCATAAGACAATATACACTGTGATATGGAGAAAATCTCTTTAAAACGGAATATTTTATAATCCTATCTTCAAGGTCTTTCCATCTAATTTTAAGGGGACTCTTTGAAGCAACCAGAATCCCTTGATTCTTCGCGACAAATAATCTCACATGAGGAAAAACACTTTTTATGGTTGCCACTATTGAAAGAACATCCATCCTTGAAATGTGATGAAGTTGTATCCATTGCTGAAAAATTCCATCTTTTTTTAAATTATTCATTGCTATTTCATAGAATTCCTTACTATAAAGGGATGCAGCTCCGGCAAACCATATGCTTGATATCTCCATAGTTATTAAATCATAAGGAGTTTTATTTAAAAGTAAAAAGTTTCTCCCATCTGAAATATGAAGATGAACATTTTTCTTCTCAAGTATATTGTCATTTATTCCACTAAAGTATTTTTTAGCGGCTTCCACTATTCCGGGCGAGATTTCTGATATATCTATATATTTAAATTTTGCTTCATAAACCACGCTTGCAGTCACCCCCGTACCTAAACCCACTACCAGAGCTCTATCCCTTCTTCTGGCAAACAAAATTGGATATAAAGCAAAACCTCTCTGTGCCTCCATTTCATATCCATCGTCCCCTTGAAATTTTCCATTGGTCCAAAGAGTCAAACTTTTATATTTTCCAACTTTTCTTATGGTAACTGTAGTAAATCCACCATCTTTCTCTTCCCAATAATCTATTACCTTTCCAATTCCCTGTCTTGAAAAGTATACATTTGTACCAAGGGAAAGTTTTGTCATATCCCATGGCGGGAGAATTAAAATTAAAAATAAAAGAATAAAGGAAATCCCCACACCTTTTATTATCTTTTTCCCCTCCTTAGATATAAGGACTAAAAGCAAAATTGCCAAAAAACCAGAAAAAACTGATATCAGAGTGAGGGATTTATATGAACCGAGATATGGAATTAGAACAAAACCTCCAATAATTGAACCAATAATATCTCCCAGGGTATTAAAAAATGAAATTGTACCAACTTTTTTGCCAAGAAACTTTATATTTTCAGAAAAAACAGAAACTAAAAGCGGAAAAATAGTTCCTATCAAAGTTGTTGGTAAAATAAGAACTGAAAAACTTACAGAAAATCTAACAAATTCCCTTTTGGGAAAGGTATTTGCCATGGGTAAAAACTCAAAAATCAGGGGGAGTTTATCCCAGATATATATCTGAAAAAATATCGTAAGAGATAAAAATAGAAGGAGATGCCATATTATCTTTATTTTTCTATCCCTTTCAAAATCAAATGCCCTCGCCATATACCCACCTATTCCCAATCCCACCAAAACTGCAAAAAGCATTATCCCAAAGGCATAGGAACTATTACCAACAACCATTGCCAATATATGTGTCCAGAGTACTTCAAGAGAAAAGGAAACCAAGCCCAGTGAAAAGGCAACTACTAAAATGGCAATTGAAGTCTTTAAAGAAAGGTCCTTTGTGGGGGTAGAAAGAAAATCTTTTTTTAAAGACTTATGGAATTTTTTTATTTCACTTTGAGATTTTGAAAGACGCCACCCAACATAAGCCACAATGAAGTTAATAAATATCGCAATAAACACTGTTGTCTTTAATCCAAATTCAGGAAACAATATGTAAGTCGCTGAAAGCACCCCCAATGCAGCACCAAAAATATTTGCAGAATATAGGGTAGAAACAACTCGGGGAAGTTTTTCTTTATCATTACCAAGTTGTTTTACCAGTAAAGGAAAAGTTGCACCCATCGCAATAGTGGGAATTATAACCACAACGACTATTAATATTACTCGAATTGCTCCAACTGTCAGAGAAGAAAGTGTTGTCATCTTCACAAGGTGAACATAGAAAAGTTGAATATATTTAAAAGAGTAAATGGAAATGAATGAAAAAATACCAATAATCATTTCAAAAAGGGCATAAAATTTAACTGGTATTTCCACCCTATCAGCCAATTTTCCTCCAAGGTAGTTTCCAATTGCCATTCCCAACATATAAATAGATAAAATTAAAGTCACAGCCACAGAAGTGGAACCAAATATCAATGTAAGTTTCTGTAAAAAGAAGGTCTCCAATATTAACGCTGAAATTCCAGAAAAGATAAATAAAAGAGATACTAAGTAGTAAGTTTTTTCATTCTTTATTCTTTCCCACCTGAAAATACCCTCAAAGGATCTATTTTTATAATATTTATTCCACAATTTTTCTGTTAAATACACCACAAGTAATGTATGCGGAATGGAGGCCAATAGATCTATAATATAATGAAGTCTTAAATAAATTGTAGCAAGTATTACCATGGATACAGCAAATAAAAAAGGATAAAATATCTTCTTCCCATACTTTTTGGCATAAATAAGCACCAAAAGTCCCCAGGTGGTATGAAGTGATGGGAAGCAATTTCTAGGAATAAAAGAATTTGCCAAATTTCCCTTTCCACTATTGTAATAAAGAGGCCCCACAACAGGAAAAATGAAATATAAAATCCAGCCAGTAATTCCAGCAATGACAAAAGAAAGGGTTATTTTTCTGAGTGTTTCATAATCTTTCTTAACAAAGGAATAGGTGGAAAGCAAAATTGGATAGAAGGTAAGGGCATCATAAAAAAAAAGAAACCAATTATAACAGAAAGTATTTTGTATACTCTTTACCCAGGTATCTACATTCCATCCACCAAAAAGGAGAGTGCTTATTTTTTCCATGGCCCCATCCATGACATATGGGCGAAACAATATTACAATTTTTATTCCAATAACTGCTGAAACGACAAAGAAAGGATATATCCAGATCTCCCTTAAGAGAAATATTGTTTCTTTTAAATATTTTTTTCTTTTCGATGAAGAAGAAAAGAAAAAGACAAATATCAAAGTAAGTATTGCTCCAATTATTAGGCCACTCCAGAAAAGCAGGATGTAAGATATGGCATCTTTGTTACATTTTGATACAAATCTCAGGGAAGCTATTTTATCCAATATAAACTTATTGGGAATTAGATAAATAATTATTGAAGTAATTAAAAAAAAAGTTAAAAATTTTTTAAAATTATCTGATAGATAAATTGTTAGCATTAAAATAGAAAATAAAATTCCAACAACAGAGAGGACCAATACATAATTTCCTTCTAAAAAAGAAAAAATTTTTAGGAGAGAAATTATTACAGAAGTCAAAAACATAAAGATAATGATCTTCTCATCCAACCTGAACTTAAACATTAAGGCCTAAACCTCCATGAGGTCTCTTTTTCAATTGGCATTATAACACAGAAATAATCGCTTAAAAAACCTGGAGTGTAAAATTAATCATGCCAACCTTTGGAAAAATTTTCCAATAAATGTTTCATTTAATCCCAAAGCCCAATTCTCATACCATGAGTTTACATAAATAAAAAATTCTACAGCGAACCAATATCAAAATTTTGATTTAAACCAATGGCTGGAAATCATTCAAAATCGCTTTCATCAACCCAATACTCTTCCGGAAAAATCCCCTTAGCCATTTCACATCCAATATCTGCAAGATTTTCAATTGCCGATATCAAAGAATAAACTACAAAATAGTTGGGGTCATCAAATTTTGAAATTAATTTACTAAATATTTCCTCAGGAATCTCATTTGGCCTATTCCAATATGCAGTTGTTATGCTCGTTATGGAATTAGCCCTTATTATTCCATCTTCATGATCAAGCAGTTTAACTAAAAAATCAATTGCCTTTTTACTACCCTGTTGTCCCATGGAACCAAGTGCATCTATTACACTTACCCTTATCTTTCTTCCACTTTTTTCATCTTTATATCTTTTATTAAAGGCACCCACCAAAAAGTCAAATCCCCCTTTTTCAAAACCTATCTCACCCACCCCATCAATTATCAAAATTTGAAGATCAACATTTCCAAGAAGATATTCCTCCTCAAATCTATTTATTAAAATCTCAAGGGCATTTTCCGTTCCAATTGCAGAAATGGCGCAAATTGCCATCTCCCTTACCCTCTCATTTTCAGATTCAAGAAAACTTTCAAGAAGTGGCAAAAATCTATTATCCCTTAAAATACTTAGATGGGGGATAATTTCATAACACTCTTCAAGAGTACCATTCTTAAGTATAGAAAAACACCACTGAAACTGTTCTTCTTTCTTCTCTGTTAAATCTTTATTTTCTCTGGACATTAAATTTTAAAAAAAAGAAATTTAAAAAGAAAATTAGTATATAAATTTAAAATTTTTAAATCAACAAGAATTTTACACTTTCCTTATAAAAATCAAATTTTTCCAAAAGGATCTCCAAAAACATGCTCCACCCCGGATATAAAACTAATTATTGGATCAAACTTGTTTAATTCTTTGTTATATCATTATTATTAAAAATGGCAAGGAGTTAGAAATTTTCTGGCAGAAACCAGCGATTATGCACATACTTTACCCCTTCTAAAAACCTTCTTGATGGCATTTGGGTAGGAATGGGAGGAGGAATGGGGACAGACCTAAATTTAAGAATAAATTTTCAAAAGGTGTCAGGCTGAATAAAAGGTGTCAGGCTGAATTACCCCCACGCAATTCCCAACATGGGTTTATAGGGAAAAAAGAATTGAAAAATTTAGTGCCAGGTAGGAAATCTGGAAATTTAGGGCATAAATTAAAGTTGGTGTCAGGCAAGAAAAGAAAGAGAGAAAGGGCAAGTAAGTAATAAGGAAAGGTAGGAAATAATAAGGGACAGACCTGAAAATGATATTAAGAAAAGTGTCAGGCAAAAAATCTGGTGTATAGGAAATTTTTTTCAAAAGGCATCAGGTAGGTTGGCGTAAAAAGAATATAGTGTAAAGAGCATAAAGAGTAAAAAGTGTAGAGTTTGTACATAGCAAATATGACACTCTGCCATAAATATTCTTGTACATTTTTCCCTATGATGTTAATTTTAATTCCCTTTCTCCCAAAAGGAAGTCTTTTTCTTCTGACACAATTAATTTTACACTGCCAAATATTATTTTACATTTTAAAAATGGAAAAATATGTTAAAATAAATATGAAATAAAAAAGAGGTAAAAGAAATATTATGAAAAAATTAGCATTTATAATTATTTTTTATTTTTTGCTAACCTCCATATCAAAAACCATAAATCTGGACCCACTTTTTATAGAAAATAGAGGACAAATGCCAAATGAAATAAAATTTTACACAAAATCAGGAAATGGTATATGTTTTGTGGGAAAAAATTTCTTCGGATTTTACACTGTAAAAAATGGAAAGACCCTAACCTATAAAATTTTTACAGAAGGCACTCTCAAAAAGGGAGAAAAAAACCACACCAGGGTAAACTATTACATAAAAGGAAAAAAATATGAAAATTTAATAACCTATAAAAATTTGAAATTTAAATCCCCTAACTATGAATTAATCCTCTACAAAATAAAAGGTAGGGTTGAATGGAAAATAATCAGCAACAAACCGGTAAAAATAAGATTAAAATATGATACAGGCAATGGTAAATTAGAGGCAAAGAAAAACAAACTCTTCATAAAATGGGGGAAAAATTGTGTCATTGAAACAATTCCCGGAGCGTATTTAAATGGCAAAGAAATAGAATTCTCTTATAAACTGGAGAAAAATAATAAAAATGTAGTCATATTCAATTTAAACCACAACAGGGGTAAGACAGTAATTGATCCATCTACATTTTTAGGGGGAATTAATGACGAAAGATGCAAAGACATAAAAACACATAATGGAATAGTTTATGTGACAGGAACTACCTCAAGTGAATTTAACAAAATAAATCTTAAACCCGGAGAACACAATTTAACAGATGAAACCGACAAAAATATTTTTATAGCGAAGTTGACAAAATCACTTCTGGTACTTAAAGAAATAACCTTTCTGGACAGCAATAGTGATGATGATGTATACTCCATGGCTCTGAGCGATTCTAAAGTATTTATCTGTGGAAAAACATCTGATCCCAACGATTTTTTAAATGGAAATTTAACAAATCTATACGAAGCATCCCACCAATTTAGCGAAGAAACAGGATTTTTATTAACTTTCAATATGGACAATCTTAAACTTGACCAATCCAAAAGTTTTTTGGTGGGGGGAGAGGAGACAGATATTTGTTATGATATTTTTTATGAAAACAATAAAATTTTTATATGCGGAAGAACAGATTCTGAAAATTTTTTTCCATCCAGCACTACTGGTGCTTCTACCTCATGGGAAAGCCCCAGTGATCCCGATGAACACTATCAAGCACCTATTGGATTTGTGGGAGTTATAGACATTTCACATGATGAACCAGAATTTAAATATGGTTCCTATTTCGGAAATTACGAAAATGATTCAAATAAAGACTCAGATAACGACACCATCTGTCTGGGAATTACTACCGACGGAAACAACATTTACACATGTGGATATACAGAAACTGCTCATATCACTGGTTTTAACCAAAATACAAGCGTTTTAATTTATGAAAAATCAGCCTTTATTTCAAAGGGAAGTATAGATTGCATGAATTTTAACACCATACTATTAGATGGTGGAAAAGATGATGTTGCAAATGATATTGTCGTAAATAAAGATAAAAATTTAATATATATAACCGGAACCACGAACTCAGATGATTTGATTTCGGCAGGATTTGCACTTCAAGGGGAAAAAGATGGATTTGTTGCATGTATTGATTCTAACTTTGAAAAAATCGCAAGGGCAATTGCCATAGGAGACCCAGATAGTGATGATTATGGATACAAGATAGATTTAATTCCAGGACTTACAGAAAATGACAATGATGAAATATTCATATCCCAGCAAATAAGTGGAAAAGCTGCTGTTGGAAAAGTGGAAGCCAGAAAACTCGATTCCCAACCTGAACCAGTGAATTTTGAAAATCCCATTAATGTTAAGTTACACAATTCAGATGAAGGAGCCACTTATGGAATTTGTGTAAATGAAAATTCCCAAATATATGTGGCAGGTTATACCACTGACGATGATTTCCCAACTACACCTCCTGTATATGACAAATCATTTAATGGGGAGGAAGATGGGTTCATCACAAGTTTAAATAAAAGCGATTTAACTATTTTACCTCAAAACATTCCTTATATTAAAATATCCTATCCTGCCAACCCACCAGAACAAACATTAGATCCCCAAAGTGAAGATTTTGCTTTAAACTTTAACAGTATAAAATTCACTATAATTACAGATTCATTTGAGGGGTTTAACTTTCCTAATGATGGAGTTACATTTTCAATAAAACTTTTTGATGAAAATGGGAATCCATGCAATTTATCAACATCCCAGGTGAATTCAATATCAAAACCGATAAACCTTGCCCTTATATCAAATTCTCCTAACCAGATACCAGAAGACAGCGTACAAATAGTTAAATGGAAAGAGGGAACCAATGAAATCAAGATAAAAATAAATAGCAATCCTCTCTACTGGCAATATTCCTCTGGAGCCCTTGAAAACCCTTACTTCCTGCTTTTCGTTAAAAATGACAACTGGCCCCATGTAGATAGTCTTAACTCCAACTTTGAAGATGACAAATACCAGGATTCCACAATTTGTATAGTAAAAAACACACTAAATTCCAACAGTCAGACACATAGGATTAAGGCATCTTTTTACGATGAAAATGGCAATATTGCCTTAAAATATGGGATAAAATTCTTAACTCAAAATGACTTTATAAACATGCTTAGTTTTACATTTCAAACGGACTCCGATAGAATTCCATCTAAAGTTAAAAAAATAGCTCCAAGCATTGAAAAATTTGTCATAGCAGATGTTGGAAGGATTTCACCCGGTTCAACCAGCAATCACATTGTCATAAAAAAAGGTTTTAAAAAAGATTTCTTAACCATAAATTCAAGAAGGCGTTCACTTTTTGTGTTTTTCAGAGAAAAAAGCAATCAATATATTTCCCATACATTTACCGGAACTCCCATTTCAATCGCAGTAGCGGACCTGGATAAAGATGGAAAAAACGAAATAGTTATAGGTTTCTTAGATGGAACAATAGAGATTTATAAAATAAATTCCCTTGCCTTTAACAAATGGGGAAACTTTGACTTCATTGAAAAAGTTTTTGAAATAAAAACCGATTCCGAACCTGCAAATTCTAAAATAAATGACATAAATGGAGATGGAAAATATGATTACATATATTTAGACAAAGCAAATGATAGCCTTGTAATACTTTTTGGAGAAAACCTTTCTGAAAAAAAAGAGTTTCTGCTGGATGGAATACCAGAAAAAATGGCAGTTGTGGATATAAATGGAGATGGATTAGAAGACATCTGCATAGTAAAATCCACCGGGAGTTCCCTTTCCATAGTTTATAATACAGGAGAAAACTTCACTTTGGATGAATTAAACCTTCAGGATTTAAATTTCCCCTACAACGACATTGACTCAGGAGATTTTAACAGGGATGGTATAAGCGATATAGCCATCTCTTCAGAATCAAACCAATTAATCCTACCCATTTTTGGATCTAAAACTGACCTTATACTTCAAGATCCATTATCTTTCGTTATAACCCCATCCGCAATATCCATATCCAACTTTGATGCAATGTATGGAGATGATATACTTGCAGGATTTTCAGATTACTGGGAACTTGCCCTATGTACAAGCGATTCAGAGGGTATAATAACTCCCAAATATTCTTTAAACACCATTGATGACCTCATCATAGATGAGAATGGCACAAAATTACCAGAAGACGACATTGCAAATATAGTAGAGGGAATAAGTTATGGCGGTGTCAATGATAAAACAGGTATTGCGGGAATAACCCAACAGGAGTTCAATCTTTTTTACTTCCCCAAAAGCAAAGACATCTCATTTTCTGCAGTAAATACCTATGACGACTCTATCTTACTGAATCTTGAACTCTACAAAGACAATGGAGAACTTGACAAATATACAAGTATATCAATTCCATCAAATAGCCAGTATGCAAACTTTTTCTCATCTGAAGAAATCTTTGGAAATGATGTGGCAGATGAAAAATTCATCAGGTGCTTTTCATCTAAAGCAAAGGTTTACGGTATATATCTTTTTAATCCACCGAATAATCCCAACAATCTTGACGGAGGAAAATTAATATCGGCGGGTGACATAAAAACAACTGGAATAATGCCAATAATAAAAGAAGGAGGAGGTTTCACACATTTATACATAATCAATCCCTTTAAAGATCAAAACAGTATAATTCTAAGATTGATGAGCAACGATGGGACCCTGAAAGAAGAAAAGGATTTTCTCTTTAATCCAAGAGAGGAAAAAATATTTGAGATTTCAGAATTATTCAACTCACCACTTAAAACAGATTATGTAATTGCGTCATCAGATAAGGGATTTATTGGGCTGGAATCTTATGGGGATGACAATACCCTTGGTATACTTTACTCAATGTTTCAGAAAAATGACACAAAGGTTCTCTATTGTCCTCATGTTGCAAGTGGAAACTTTGGAGAAATAAATTACATTTCAATCGTTGACATTGTAAATATATCAGACACAGGGGGAAAAATTGATATAGCATTACTCTCTGATGATGGTGAAAAAATAGCAGAAAAAAGCAATTACAACATTGGAGCAAAAGAAAAACTTGAATTTTCAATTAAAGATTTTTTTCAACTTGAGGAAAATTCAAGTATAACTGGTTACCTAAAAATATCCTATGAAGACGATATCTCCCTTGTGGGTTGCATAACATTTAAAGATGAAGGGGAAAACTTCTCTTCAACCCTTCCATTTATGACCAAAACTGGAAATTTCATAACAGGACACATTGCAAATGGAGAAATTGGCGGAGTAAACTATTGGACAGGGATTGCAATTTTATCCCCCATAAAAGATGAGTATGTAAAAATTAAAGTAATTGATAAATACGGTAATATTTTGGGTGAAAAGACAATCACAATAGGGGCAGGCAAAAGATTTGTAAGTATTTTAAACGGGGATATGTTATTCCCAGATATGGGAGATACTTTTGGAGGAACAATAAGTATTACCACAGAAGATAAAGATAATCTGCTTGTCTTCCAACTTTTTGGAGATCAGGATGGAAAATTCTTATGTGCAGTGCCAGCAAATCAACTGGTAAACAATGAATAGAAACGGAAAAATAATTGTGAGGGAGGGCAAAAAATTCCCTCCCTATTTCTTCAAAAATGGTTTCAACTTATTACTTCTTGAAGGATGTCTTAATTTTCTTAAGGCTTTAGCCTCTATCTGTCTAATTCTTTCGCGGGTCACATTAAATTTTCTACCAACCTCTTCCAGAGTATGTTCATTTCCTTCACCGAGACCAAACCTCATCTTAATCACTTCGGCTTCGCGGGGAGTCAGTGTTTTAAGGACCTCTTCTGTCATTTCCTTTAAATTTAAATTGATAACAGCCTCTGCAGGAGACATAACCGCCTGATCTTCTATAAAATCACCTAAATGGGAGTCTCCTTCATCTCCTATTGGAGTTTCAAGGGATATGGGTTCCTGTGCTATTTTCATTATTTTCCTGATCTTCTTAACATCCATATCCATTTTTTCAGCAATTTCCTTTGGGGTTGGCTCCCTTCCATATTCCTGAACCAGAGCCCTCGAAACCCTCAATAATTTGTTTATGGTTTCAATCATGTGTACTGGTATTCTTATGGTCCTTGCCTGATCAGCAATTGCCCTCGTAATAGCCTGTCTTATCCACCAGGTAGCATAAGTTGAAAATTTATAACCCCTTCTATATTCAAACTTATCAACAGCTTTCATAAGCCCCATGTTTCCTTCCTGAATCAAATCCAGAAACTGAAGTCCCCTATTTGTGTACTTTTTAGCAATTGATACAACAAGTCTTAAATTCGCCCTTATAAGTTCACCCTTTGCTTCACTGGTAATTTCCTCTCCCTTCTCAATTTCACTCAGGGTTTTTCTAATATCTTCCTTGGTGGTAAAATATTTATTCTCAATATTTCTTACCTTTCTCTGATACCTTTTGATTTCCTTTCTCAATTGATTTTTCTCTTCTTCATTTTGAGTTGCCAATTTCTTTTCCTTCAATTTTTCAATTTCTTTTTCATATTCCTCTATGGTTTTTACAACTTCACTAATTTTTTCCTTAAATCTATCAATCTGTTGATTGACAAACCCAAGATCTCTTACCCTTCTTGCAATTGGGTACCTATACCTTGCAAGTTCAACATTTAATTCCTTATATTCAGGGGTACCTGGCTTAACCTTTTTCAACTTTTTCTGAATTTCATTTGCCTTTTTCTCCAGTTTTTCAATTTCATCCACCTTCTTCATAAAAAACTTTATCTTTTCAGGTAAAATATCTTCATTAATTTCATCGTCATTTAACTCAATTATATTTTTAAGAGCCAGTGGATCGCTGTTAACCTCTTTTCTTAACCTTAAAATTTCCTGCACAATTATTGAAGATCTTGAAAGGGCCTTCAGGACAATTTTCTGTCCCTTTTCAATCCTCTTTGCAATTTCGACTTCCCCCTCCCTTTCGAGTAAAGGGGTATGCCCCATTTCCCTCAAATACATTCTGACTGGATCATTGCTTTTCTCAGAATCAGAAACCTTCCTATCCTCACTTACTTTAAAATGTTTTCTGGACTTCCTGGGAGTTAAATCAAAGTCCTCTTCGGGAGAAAACTCAAGAACATCAATGCTGTTATAAGAAAAGAGATCAAAAAGTTGGTCCATATACTCATTGTCTTCAACTGATTCGGGTACGCACTCATTAATTTCATCATAAGTGACGTACCCCCTCTTTTTACCTAATTTTAAAAGTTCCTTAATCCCTTCAAATTTTTCTTCTATACTCAAGGCTTTACCTCCTTGAATCATTTTTTTCCCATATTAAATTTAAGATACTTTTCTGTATCTCAAAAAGTTCTTTTAACTTTAAAATATCATTCTTCCTTTCAGCTACCTCAATTTCTTTATTAACTTCCCTTAACTCTTCATAAAGTCTTCTTTTTCTTAGCATCTCAATACAGTTTTTAAAATCATCCTCAGAGAAATTAAGATAAATTCCAGTTAAAATTTCCTCAAGCAACCAGGCATTTTCTTCATCCAGTTCTTTTTTTACCTCATCTAACTTAATTTTCCGCCCTTTCTTCAAAAAATCAAATACAACTGCCATTATTTTAGATTGAAAAAAAAGAGAAAAAGTTTCATAATTATTAGAAAATTTCTTTAAAATTTTTGAACTTTCCTCGGGAAAATAAAATGTAAAAAAAATTATATCTCTTTCTGGTTTTGAAATATCAGGAAGAACGCCTTTGTTATCCTCATCCTTTAAATCCCCAGTTTTAGAATATGCTTTTTTCTTTTTTCTTCTGAAATCCTCTATTATAATATCCTTTTCTATTCCCAATTTTTCACCGAGTTCCACAAGATAAGAAAAAAGTTCCAATTCATTTTCAATAGAAGAAATAAAGGGAAAAAATTCATCAAAAATTTTTCTCTTTTTTTTGGGAGTGGGAAAATTTGCATACTTCCTTTCAAAATATTCAAAGAGAAACCCCATAAATGATTCTGCACCATCAAGCACCTTACGATATTTTTCCACACCATATTTTTTTATATATTCATCAGGATCAAGTCCTTCCTGCAGGTTTAAAATTTTCACATCAAAATCGTTCTGTAAGAACATAATTAAAGATCTTTTGGTGGCCTCAATTCCAGCCGCATCTGGGTCAAAATTTATAACTACCCTATCTGTATATCTTTTAAGCAGTTTTATCTGTTCTTCAGTTAATGAAGTCCCAAGGGGTGCCACTAAATTTTTCACCCCTGATTGAAATGTATAAATTAAATCAAAGTAACCTTCAACAAGAATTGCCAGATTCTTTTTCTTTATCTCATCCTTAGAAAAATTTAAACCAAAAAGGAGTTTTCTCTTTTTGAAAAACTCTGATTCTGGTGAATTCAAATATTTTGGTCCCCTATCCCCCAGATCTCTTCCACCAAATCCAACAATCCTTCCCCTAATATCAAATATTGGAATTATAATCCTATTTCTAAACCTGTCAAAGAGCTTTCCATTTTTATCCCTTGATACCACCCCAGCCTTTTCAATAACTCCCTCAGAATATCCTTTTTTTCTAAGAAAACTTATTAATTTATCTCCCCCAAATGGGGCATAACCTATTTTAAAAAACTCTATGGTCTCTCTCTTTATTCCTCTTTTAAAAAGATAGTTGAGGGCTACTTCCCCCTCCCTACCATTTTTTAAGGTTTCCCGAAAAAAATAAAGGGCATCAGAAAGAGCATCTCTAACCCTTTTTAAGGCTCTATCTGATTCCCCTTCAAAAGCCTGTGGGATTGTAAGTCCTACACTATTAGCAAGAAATTCCACCGTTTCAACATAATTTAAATTTTCAAGTTCCATCACAAGGGTTATCACATCTCCACTCTTTCCACATCCAAAACATTTGAAAATCTGCAATTCAGGATTTATACTAAAGGATGGGGTCTTCTCCTTGTGAAAGGGACAGAGTGCAAAATAATTCCTTCCACTCTTTTTTAACTCAAGGTATTTCTGTGCTACAGAAACAATATCCAGTCTACTCTTTAATTCCTCAATAAATTCCTTAGATATTTTCATTTATTAATTGTTTCTGGATAAATATTCTTCCTCTTTTTGGTCCACTTCCCCCACCCCCTCATTATAATCAACCTCCTCAAAAACTTTTCTCGCCATTTTAAAATCTTCATTTTCAAGGAATTTATACCCAATGGTAATCATTTTATCTCTATCTCCCAACTCCCTTGCTATCCTGATGGCATTGGAAAAATCTCTACATGTCAAATAAAAATCAAATAACTTTTCAAATTTTTCCCTTTTCCTATTCAAGTCAAGGATTGAAAACAATTTTTCAGCCTTCTTGGGATCTTCCTCATTTAAAAAAGCATCTCCAAACTTTTCAGCCAAAATAACACCTTCTCCATTCAATTCATTGAGCACTTTTATAACCTGTACCATTTCCCCAACATTTCCCCGTTCAAAAAACTTTTCTAAAAGTTTAACCAGACCGTCATAATCCTTTATTTCACTATAGATGGAAAACGCCTTTTTATATTTAAAGCCCTCAACATACTTCTTGGCTACAAGACAAAGGCCCTCAGAATAATTACATTCCCTGAAAATTCTCTCTGCCTCTTTTAAATTCCCTTTGTCTAGCAGTACATATCCACTCTTTATCTTTTTTCTCTTTTTAAAAAATGGAAAGTCCATTGTTACAACCAAATTTTAAAAAACTTTGTATCTTTTATTTTAAGAAACAATTCTTTCATCTTTTTATTTTTACCCATCATATAAAAATCAAGATCCATCCTGAGTTTCAAATACCTTAAAAAATATGAATTGTTTTCCCTTTTAAATTCAATTGCCTTTTTTCTAATGGCTTTTTTCCTCTGCTTTTCATCCTTTATTTTTTTAATATCGGGATATTTTTTTAAAATTTCTCTTATTAATGCCCTTCTTGCCCTATTAAATTTGGCGTATTTCTCCATAAATACTGGATCCATTTCTCTACTTAATTTCTCAATCATACTTCTTCTAACCATTTTGTACTCTTTGAAAATTTCTCTATTTCCACCTTCAGCCAACAAAGAAAAAACAACAAAAACTAAAATGGTAAAAGAAAAAATAATTCTTTTCATAATCAGACACCTCACATGTGATATGGAATTTTTTCATCTCTCACAAGGGGTTTAACTTTTAAACTAAGCAACTCCTTCCCCCTCTTAATAACAAATGAAAATTCCTTTTTTTTAGAAATATTGTTAAAAATATAATTGGAAAAAGAAATAACACCTTTTATTCTATTGCCATCAACAGTTAAAAGAATATCTCCTGCCCTCAAACCACTTTTTTGAGCAGGAGAATCTTTATAAACTTTTAAAATCAAAAGAGATCCCTTTTCCACCTTCCAGACCTCAGCAAGTTGAGAATTAACCTCAATGAAATCAAAGCCCAGATAAAAATTCATTAGAAAAAGATTTTTATCGCCATTTTTTTTCTGTGGCAAAATCTTTTTTTCACTTTTCTTCTTCCCGGGAATATAAAAAATTATGGGTTTACCTTCAGGCTTTTTAAGATGTTTTTTCTTCTCATTAACCCCTTCTTCTATGGGAATTTTGCCACTGATCTTCTTTCCTTTTTTTCCCTTCTCAATTCCCAATTTCTTAAATAAAACTATATCCATTCTTTCCCCATTGCGCAAAATATTTAAAACAACATCCACATTTTTTGGTAAAAAATTTATAAGATCAAGGACCTGAAATTCAGATAAAACAGGTTGATTATTTACAGAAAGTATCAAATCTCCCTTTTTAATCCCCACACCATCTGCTATGGAATCCTTTCTAACATATATTACCTCAACAAAATTGTCAGATACCACCTTTCCATTAATCCGAACCTTTTTAAAACTTGTTTTGCAGACAAGCCCAATGTCATCTAACTTGGAAATATATACCCTATCTGCCTGGGAATATACTACTCCACAAAATAAAAGCAACAGAAAGAAAAAATAAATCCTTCTCATAAATCAATAAAGTTTCAACTCTCTATTTATTTTTTCAAAACTTTCCTTTAAATCATCTATTATGTCATCTGGATGCTCAAGTCCAACTGAAATTCTAACCATGTTATTTGTTATACCAGCCTTTATTCTCTCTTCTTCCGGGATTGGAGAATGTGTCATGGAAGCAGGGTGTTGAATCAAACTTTCAGTATCTCCCAGACTTACTGCAAGGATTAAAAGTTGCACACTGTCCATCAATCGTACTCCTGCCTCATATCCCCCCTTCATTTCAAAGGAAATCATGGCTCCTCCCAACCTCATCTGTTTTTTTGCAATCTCATATTGAGGATGTGATTTCAAGAAAGGATAATATACCTTTTCAACAATTGGATGTGATTCAAGAAATTCAGCTATTTTCATAGCATTTTCACAGTGCCTTTCCATTCTTATGGGAAGTGTTTTAAGTCCCCTGAGCATTAGCCATGAGTTAAAGGGACTTATGCAGGCACCAATATCCTTTATGGATTCCATTTTTACCTTTTCCATAATTTCTTTACCACCAACAGCAATACCTGCTATTAAATCTCCATGTCCTCCAATATATTTTGTTGCACTGTGAATTACAATATCTATTCCCCAATCAAGAGGTCTCTGCAAATAGGGAGAACAAAAGGTATTATCTACAACTGTCGTTATACTGTACTTTTTCCCTATTTTCGCGAGTTCTTCAAGATCCACAAGTTTCAATGTGGGATTTGCAGGAGTCTCTACAAAAATCGCCTTAGTATTTGGTTTAATTGCCTTCACTATGTTTCCAGGATCTGCGGTATCCACAAATGTTGTTTCAATACCCAATACACTCAACCTTTCCTCAAAAAACGCATGAGTACAACCATATATGGAATCAGTTGATATCAAATGATCTCCCTGTTTTAAAAGAGCAAACATAACCGCAGAAATTATCCCCATACCTGAGGCAGCGACAGCTGCATCTTCACCGCCTTCAAGGGCAGCCATCTTTTCTTCAAGAGCGGTGGTTGTGGGATTTCCAAGACGTGTATAAATATATCCATCTTCCTCACCCATAAACCTTTTTCTACCTTCCTCCACATTTTTAAATGCAAATGTTGAAGTCTGGTAAATAGGTGTATTCAGGGCACCTGTAAGAGGATCTGGATGTTGGCCAGCATGAACCGAAAGAGTTTCAAATTTCAAATTTTTCTTTTTCATTTTTACTCCTATAAAGATTTTTAAAATATCATTTTACACCATTTTCCAACATCAATTAAAGCACTTAAAACACCTGAACTGTTTAAATTATAGAGAATTGAACAAAGAATTGTAAACAAAATTTTACAAATTCATTTCTTCCCCATCAATCCATATTGTTTCAATTTATATGCAATTGTGGTATGCGAAACCCCCAGAGCCTTTCCCATCTTTCTTGTGGATTTATATCTTTCCATGGCCTTTTCAAGAAGTTCCCTTTCCGCCTTTTCAACAACTTCTTTCAAAGTAGCAATTTCACCACCATGAGTATCCATAACCTGGGTGGTAAAAAACTTTTTAAACCTATCTAAATCTATATCCTCTTTTTCAATCCTTTTCCCCTTCGCTCTATAATACGCACTTTCAAGTACCCACTGAAGTTCCCTTAAATTTCCAGGCCATTCATACTTTGAAAGCATAGAAATAGCTTCCTTCTCAAGTCCAACAATACCTCTTTTATATATTTTTTCCAATTTTTCTATCACATATTCACTCAATATTTCAATTTCTTCAAGTCTTTCTCTCAATGGAGGCATAAAAAGTGTTGATCTTTCAAATTTTTTGAGAACTTCCTTTTCTATCAAATCCCTATAGGCAGGAGAACATGAAGCAATTATCCTTACATTAAGTTCAATTTCCTCTTCACCACCAGGTCTTATAAACTTTCCATTTTCTTTAGCCCTAAATAATTTCTCCTGAAGCATGGGAGAAAGATGTGAAATTTCATTTATAAAAAGAGTACCACCATTTGCAAGTTCCAGAAGTCCTATTTTACTCCCTTCTTCAGAAGATTTCAGAAACAATCCCTCATAACCAAACAATTCAAATTCCAGAAAATAATTGGAAAGTGAGGCACAATTTATAGTAACAAATGGGTACTGAGACCTATAAGACTCATTATGTATGGCCTTTGCAAGAAGTTCCTTACCTGTACCCTTTTCACCTATTATTAAAACATCTTCATCACTTTCAGAAAGGTCCATAGCCTTATTTAAGGTATCTCTAATGGACTCAGAAGTTGCCACAAAATCCTCAAAAGTAAAAGTATAGGGTTTCCTTATCTCATATGCCTGCCTTATGACATCTTCAGGTTTACTCAAAATAACGAGGGTTCCAACTATCCTATCCCTTTCATCCCTCAATGCACCACAGGATAAGTATACTTTTTTTATCTTACCGTTTAATTCAAAGAATGTTTCATAATTTTTAACTACTTTTCCATTATCAATGGCGTTTTTTATAAACTCATCTTTAAAAATTTCAAAAAAATTAAGGTCAGGAATGGACCTTTTCCTCATTGAAAATAGTTTTGCGGCATTTTTATTCCAATATTTTATATTTCCAATCCGCCCAATGGTAATAATTCCATAATCTATATTCTGCAGAATAAGTTCAAATTCCTGAGTTTTTTCTTCAAAGGGCAAAAGTTCCACGGTTAAAATCTGATGAATATCCCTCAAATTCAAAAGGGAATCAAATAACTCCTTTTTTCTTTCAGGGGATAACTCAGGTAATTTTAAGAAAATTATGTGTGGTTCCACTTCCATGGACAATATATCAATGTTTAATTCCTTTAAAACATTAGTAACATCAGCCACCATCCCTACCTTATCTGCCGTTTTAAGTAAAAATCTAAACATTTTCCTTTTCCCAAATTTTATTTTTTATCAACTTTTTCCTAAATTCATACAAAAAAATCGCAAGAGAATGAGAAACATTATACGAATTTTTCACCCCAAAGGTTGGGATAAAAATAACTTCATCACACAGATTTAATATTTTGCCGCCCACCCCAAGTTCTTCATTACCCACAATAATAATTGATGGTAAATGGGGAGTCAACTCAAACACCGGTTTAGCCCCCAAAATTTTCTCAAGGGCATAAATCTTCCCGCCATTTTTCTTGAATTTACCGAAGAGATCCTTCACATCATCAACCCTGACTTCATCTATATATTTTTCCGCCCCCATCGAAGTTTTTTTTACCCCCTTTGAAGAACTGTCTGGAGTATAACCATATAAAAAAACACCTTTTCCTCCAAAATTCTCTACAACTCTAAAAATAGCACCCACATTCTTAGGAGACCTAATCCTATCAAGAAAGACATATAAATCAATTCTACTGACATTTTCTTCTCCCAGATCACCTTCAAAAATCATATTTTCATATTCCAAATTTCGCTCAGCCTTTTCAAAAAAATAAACCATCAATTCATCCAAAAGTTCCACTTTGCTCTTTAGTGAAGATTCCAGAAAATTATTAAAATTTTCAATAAATTCATATCCCTTTGAATCTCTTAAAACTCTCAAATATGGAAAGAGATAAAAGAAATCAGATCTATTGATATCCCCTTTATGCATTAATAAAGATAAGAGAAATTTAAATTCGCGGGCAACTATGAGATATTTTTTTCTATCTTCAAAACCTGAAAATTTAGAAACAGAAAATATTTTTCTCACCTTAAATAATTTCACTTTTATAGTTAATCAAATATGAAGGAAACAACCTATCAACTTCATCTAAAATTCTCTGGGACTGCTGTCTAAGATGATTTTCACCACCACTAACCACCGCTATGGCTATTAAACTTCTCTGCCAAACATCTTGAAAATCGGCTTCAGCCACTGAAACATTGAATTTCTTCAATCTATCTTTAAGCCTATTGAGAATCATCCTCTTTTCTTTCAGGGAATGAACATCTGGGAAAAAAAATTCCATCATAAGAAGCAAAACTGGTACATCTTTCATATTATTCCAATTCCTGTTCAACCTGTTCTATGGTAAATATCTCAAGAACATCTCCTTCTTTTATGTCATTGTATTTTTCTATTCCTATACCACACTCAAAGCCTGCTTTAACCTCAGGAACATCCTGTTTGAATCTCTTTAGAGAAGCAATTTTACCTTCATAAATAACAATTCCATCCCTTATAATCCTACAATTTGCATTTCTTGTAACAACACCATCTGTCACATAACATCCAGCAACAGTTCCCACCCTGGGAACTTTAAAAACCTTCCTGACCTCAACTTTTCCAAGATATTTTTCCTTTTCTTCAGGTTCCAGAAGTCCAGCCATTGCGGATTTAATGTCTTTTTCTATATTATAGATAACCCTATAAAACCTAATATCAACATTTTCCTGTTTGGCCAATTTTTCTGCAGTTGAAGTAGGTTTTACATTAAAGCCAACTATTATGGCATTTGATGCAGAAGCAAGCATAACATCATTGTCAGTTATTGCCCCCACAGCACTATATATTATTTTAACCTTAACCTTTTCAGACTCCATTTTTGAAAGTAAATTTTCAATGGCCTCTTTTGAACCATTCACATCTACCTTTAAAATTATTGGCAGTTCTTTAACTTCACCTTCCTGCATCCTATCAAAAATATTCTCAAGAGAGAGTTTGGCATGTTGCTTTGCCTGTCTCTCAGCCATTATTTTGTTCTTTCTGTATTCACTTAATTTTTTAGCTTTGAGATGATCATTTGTTGCAAAGAATTTATCTCCAGCAATTGGAACCTCTTCAAGTCCAAGTACTTCAACAGGTGTTGAAGGGCCAGCCTCGGAAATTTTCTTTCCAGAATCATCAAACATTGCCCTTATCTTTCCCGTAATATATCCTACAACCACAAAATCCTTCTCCCTCAATGTTCCATTTTGAACAAGCAATGTGGCAACAGCTCCCCTTGAAGGATCCAGTTTAGCCTCAATTACAGTCCCATAGGCAGAAGATTTGGGATTGGCCACCAACTCAAGCATATCTGCAGAAAGTAGTATCATTTCAAGCAATTCATCAATGTTTTGTCTCTTCTTGGCTGATATCTCAACAAAAATCGTATTTCCACCCCATTCCTCAGGAACAAGATCATACTTGGCAAGTTCCTGCTTTACCCTATCAGGATTGGCATTTGGTAGATCAATCTTATTTATAGCAACAATTATTGGTACACCAGCAGCCTTTGCGTGATGTATTGCCTCAACGGTCTGCTCTTTAACCCCATCATCGGCAGCCACAACAAGCACAACTATATCAGTTAATTTCGCCCCCCTTGCCCTCATCATTGTGAAGGCCTCATGTCCCGGTGTATCTATAAATGTTATATCCCTTCCATTTTTTCTGACAGTATAGGCACCTATATGTTGCGTAATTTTACCCGCCTCCTGCTCCACAACTTTACTCTCCCTTATTGCATCGAGGAGCGTAGTCTTACCATGATCAACATGTCCCATCACAGTTACAATAGGAGGTCTTGGAAGTAGTTCTGAGGAATCACTTTCCAGAATATCCATTTCAAACATATCTTCTTCATAGGGAGTAACCTCAATATCAAATCCAAATTTCTTTCCTATCAATTCAAGATGAGAATCATTTAAAATATCATTTATCTTAACAAGATATCCATTTGAAAAAAGGACCTTCAAAATCTCATTTGCGCTAACACCAATAACTTCAGATAGTTCTTTTACATTTACACCCTCAGTAACAGTTACTTTTTTAAAATCCTTTATTTCTTCTACAACTTCTTCAATTTGTGCCTTTTCCTTCTTTCTTTTTTTCTTCTTTTTCTTCTTTTTGGAAGTTTCAAGAACAGAAAAGATATTTTTTTCTCTTTTTTCCTCCCTTTCAAGATAAGAATCCCTTGTGGATGTCGATTTTAAAATCTCTCCCCTTCTTCTCCTTTTCTGATTGTCAATTTCTATAACAATGGGTTCAAATTTTTCTTTTTTCTCAACACTTTTATCTTCAACTTTAACTTTTTCCCTCTTTCTCTCTTCCTCTTTTTTAAAGGATTTTTTTCTACCATCCCTCTCAGATTGAGAAATAGTGGCTGTTTTTTTATCTCGTCTGGTTTTATAATAATCCTTTTTATATTTATCCCTTTTAAATTTATCCCTTTTTCCAGCCCTTCCAAATTCACCCTTTTTCTCAAATTTTTCCTTTTCTTCTTTTTCCTCAGTTACTTCCTTCAATTTCTCCTTCTCTACTTCCTTTTTCCCCGTTTTCTCAACCTTTTCAACTTCTTCTGCCTTTTCAATATTTTCTTTCTTTTCCTTAGCTCCTTTACCTGAAACCTCTTTCCCTTTCTCTTTTTCTTTTCCTTTTTCTGAAGATATCTTTATCCCTTTTTTAACCTCAACCTTTTCCTTTACCTCAACCTTCTTCTCTTCCTCAACTTTAACATCCTGCAATACGGGTTCTTTTTTGATTTCTTTTTCTTTCTCTTTCTCCTCAACTTCAGTCTTTACCTTTTCCTTTTCAATATCAATCTTTTTTATCTTCCTTATTTTCAGATCCCCCTCAGCGGCTGCAGCTTCTTCCTTTGCCTGTTTTTCAGCCTTTTTCTTTTCCTTTAATTTTGCCTTATTTTTCCTGGAAATCTTCTTGCGGGAAATAGCCTTTTTCCTACTGGCCTCCCTTTGCTTTTTTAGTTCCTCTTCAATCTTTATTTTTTTAAGTATTTCAAGATGTGATTTCGCCTTTGGCAAAAGAGAATCCTGAATAACAGAATCCACACTAAAAACCATAATACCGGCTTTTTTTAATTCCTTTATAACTTCCTTCGGATCCATTCCAACTTCTTCGGCCAAATCTTTTACCTTTATCATTTATCCTCTCTCAAATCTAAAAAATTTATTTACTATCAGGCAATATCTCCCTGCCTATTTCTTCCCTTTTTTCACTTTCACTCTTAATTTTAACATCCCATCCAATTAATTTCCCCGCAAGTTTGACATTCTGCCCTTTTTTCCCTATGGCTATGGACAAATTGTCATCAGCAACAATAACCTCCATTCTTCTTTCAAAGGGATCCAAAATCAAAACCCTCAAAATTTCAGCAGGATTTAAAGCATTCACAACATAATTAGCAGGATCATCATCATATTGAACTATGTCAACCCTCTCTCCCCTAAGTTCCTTAATAATATTGTTTATCCTCGACCCCTTAACCCCAACACAGGCACCGATGGGATCGACATCAGAATCGTTACTATAAACAGCTATTTTTGTTCTCTCGCCAGGAATTCTAACTATATTTTTTATCACAACAATTCCATCGTGGATTTCAGGAACCTCTATTTCAAATAATTTCCTAATAAACTCAGTGCTCTTTCTGGAAACTATCAACTGGGGCTCTTTAAGTTCCCTTACTCTGATCAAAAGGAGTCTCATTCTTTCCCCACGAGCATAATCCTCTTTAAAAACACTTTCCTTTTTTTCAAGTAAGGCCTCTGCCTCACCATTGACGTCAAAAATAACATCTTCCCCTTCCCATCTACGAACAGTTCCAACTATTAATTCATTTAATTTTTCAATATATTTTCTATAAACTTTTTTCCTTTCAGCCTCTCTAACCTGCTGAATAATTACCTGTTTTGCGACCTGGGCTGAAATTCTACCAAGCCCTTCCGTTGGTTTTGAAATCTCAACATAATCACCAACCTCAAGGCTTTCATTTTCCTTTTGAGCTTCTCTTAAACTTATTTCAAGATCTTTATTTCTAACCCTCTTAACAACCTTTTTAACAGCATAGATTTCTATGTTCCCCGTTATTGGATTAAACCTCGCCCTCAAATCCTCATTACTTTTAAAATATTTTTTAGCGGCAATCACCATGGCATTTTCAATCGCTTCAATAATTACTTCAGGCTGTAAATCTTTTTCCTTACTCACCTGCTCAATTACATGTTTTAAAGAATTCACCATTTTTACTCCCTATCTAAATCTAAACTTGATTTTTACAAACTCAACATCCTCATAAGGCACATCTATAACCCTTTCACCCTTTATTTCTACCTTAAATTTTTTCTCATCAACATCTCTGATTATCCCCAAAAACCTCTTTAAACCTATCTCCTTATGCTTTAACTTCAATTTAATATCAACTTCCTTTCCCAAACTCTTCCTATAATGCTCAACCGTATATAACCTCCTCTCAACTCCGGGAGAAGAGACCTCAAGAACATAGCTAAAAGGGATTACATCCTCTACATCAAGCAGCACACTCAGTTCTTTACTAACCCTTTCACAATCTTTTACACTTATTCCTCCATTTTTGTCAATATATATCCTCAAAAAATTATTCCTGCCACCCTCTATAAATTCCATATGATATAATTCAACACCATATTCCTCCACAACTTCCCGAACCAACTCCTCAATTTTACTAAGATTTATATTCATTTTCCCTATCAATAATAAAAAAGTGGGCATAAGCCCACTCTATGAGAAAGAATAATACAAAAAACACTTAAGAATTTCAAGGTTTTTTTACAAAGCAGGAAAAAAAGAACTATTTTTCTGGAAGTTAAAAAAATTTTGTGTCCAGTAAATAAGAATTCTTAAGGTAATCTAAAAAAAGAGATTTTTCAATTTTCAATTCTCAATTTTGCCTGACACCTTTAATTCTATTTCTCAAATTCATTCCTCAAATTCAGGTCTGACCCCTCTTCCATTTCCTTTGTTTTTTTATTTGCCCACCCCAAATGCCTTCTAAATGGCTTATAAGAAGGTAAAGGGTTAATCTTAATTGTCAGTTTCTGCCAGAAGGTTTTAAGTTATTGCAAGTATTTAGTTTCTTTTCCGATTTGCCTCCCCCGAAAGACCCTTAAAGACTTATAGAGAAGAAAATGGGTTTTACTTAATCGTTAATTTATGCCAGAAAAATTTTAGATCTTGCCAGTTTTGTTTTTTTCCTTGTCAACCCCAAACACTATGAAGGTTTATAGGAAAGTAGAAGGATGAACTTAATCGTTGCTTTTTGCTAAAAGATTTTATTTTTGCTGAATTTGATTTGCACTTTACTTGCCTGCCCTAAATTCCCCTTAAAGGTTTGTAGGATGAAAAAGAGTTTTTATTTAATTGTTGGCTTTTGCCAGAGGAATTTAATTCTGTCAGTTTTAGTTTTTTTATTGCTTTCCCACCCTAAAAGCCCCTAAAAGTTTATAAGATAAAAAAGGGATTTTATTTTAATCGTTGCTTTTTGCTAAAAGATTTTACTTTTGCCAGTATTTAGTTTCTTTTTTTATTTGCCATCCTAAAAGCCATCTAAAAATTTCTGAAAAAACAGTGCCAGACAAAAAATTTTTCTCTTTTTTCTATATAAACCCACGGTAGGGATTGTGTGGGGGAATTCTATTATTTTCTATTATTTTCTATTATTTTCTATTATTTCTATTATTTTCTATTATTTCAGCCTGACACATTTTGACCCCACTTCTTTTTTTCTTATCCACCTAACATATTTGCCTGACACCTTTAATTTTACATATTTTTTCTCTAAAAATCTAAAATCACAGGTCATAAATCGGAAAAGTTGCTTTACTCCACTTCTTCAACAATAAGTGGCTTCTTGGAAGATGATATTATTAAAATCTTCTTTAAAATGGGTAGTTTTACATCTGAAGAATCTTTTAAATATTCTGGAATTCTCCTCTCTATTGAAGAG
>Ga0256842_1000860_pt1 | contig 26253 bp, 24 predicted proteins | sample 4559240metaG_FD_185973 | JGI IMG/M metagenome (GOLD analysis project Ga0256842, IMG submission 185973) | Hydrothermal vent microbial communities from Guaymas Basin, Mexico - 4559-240 | ecosystem: Environmental > Aquatic > Marine > Hydrothermal vents | place: Mexico: Guaymas Basin | collected... | reverse complement strand
TCTCACAAAATGTAAAAATCTTGATGAATATTTAAACTATTTGCATATTGAGCCAAAAGAGTTGCATCTCTTATATCAAAATATTTTAATAGGTGTTACACAGTTTTTTAGAGACACAAAAGCATTTGAGGCACTGGAGAAAGAACTCCTTATATATTTAAAAGACAAACCTCATAACTATGAACTAAGAGTCTGGTCAATTGCATGTTCAACAGGGGAAGAGGCATACTCTCTAGCTATTATAATAGATAAAGTCTCTAAACGACTCAAGAAAAAATTTGATGTACATATATTTGCGACAGATATTGATGAAAAGGCACTGGAGTTTGCAAGAAAAGCGATTTATCCTAAAAAATCATTTGAAAAAACAAATAAAAATATACTGAAAAACTATTTTATAAAAAAAGAAAACAGATATAAAGTGAACGAATTCATACGTTCACAAATTGTTTTTACAAAACACAATATACTCCAAGATCCGCCTTTTACAAACCAAGATATTATAAGTTGTAGAAATTTTCTTATTTATATTTTACCTGAAATTCAAAAAGAACTTTTTTCACTTTTTCACTACGCTCTCAAAGAAGACGGATTGCTCTTTTTAGGATCTTCGGAATCAACTTTAATGAGTACGCAATATTTTAAGGCCTTGAGTTTTGAGCATAAGATATATATAAAAGAGGCACTTAAGAATCCGCCAAAAATTTCTTCTCACTACTTTTCCAAACATTTAGGAGAAAAACCCGACAACTCTTTTATGCATACAAAAAAAGTTCATGACTTTAATCTTGAAGATGAAATTACCAAAGCGATTTTTGAACTCTTTTCTCCAGAATGTATAATCATTGACAATAATTATTCTATTATATACAAAAAAGGAGAGAACCCCTTTTTATCTTTGCCTGATGGGTTTGTCACTCTCAATATTGTTGAGAACCTGAGAAAAGAGCTTCGATATAGTGTAAAAAAATTACTTGATGAAGTATTTAGAACATTTAAAACTGCCGGTACAAAATTTATACAAATACAGCTACATGAAAAAGAGGAAACTTTTGTCCGAATTATTGCTTATCCTTTTAACGATACAAACAAAAACTCTCTCGCTATGCTCTATTTTCAAAAGTTACATAAAAATGATTTAGAATTTAATATCAATGATATCGTTTTACCCAATGAATCTTCTGTCATCGATAACCTGACAAACCGTATTGAAGAGCTGCAACATGACAATCATGCTCTTTTAGATGAGCTCACGCTCTCCAAAGAGAATATGCAACTGCTTAATGAAGAATTACAAAGTGCAAATGAGGAGTTACAAAGCTCCAACGAAGAGCTTGAAACTTCTAACGAAGAACTGCAAACTTCCAATGAAGAGCTCCATACTTCTATAGCCAATGAGCAAAAACTCCAACGAGAGCTTTCTTTAATACTTAATTCTACGCATGATGGTATTATAGGACTTGACCTAGAGGGCAGACACACCTTTGTCAACAAAGCGGCACTGCAAATGCTTGGCTATAAAAAAAGGGAGTTGTTAGGAAAAAATGCTCATAGAATCTGGCATCATACGAAACCAAATAATGAGCATTATCCCTTTGAAAAGTGTACCTTGCACAGCTACCTTATAAAAGGAAAATCTATACGCACTGAAGATCTGTTTTTTAAAAAGGATGGCACACCTTTTGATGTAGAAGTCATGCAAAATCCGATTATTGAAAATAAAAAAGTTGTGGGTGCAGTTCTCTCTTTTCATGATATTACACAACAAAAGAAGTTAGAACAAGAAGTGAAAGAAGAACATAAACTGGCTGATTTATACATAAATACCGTTGGAACAATCATTATGATTTTGGATACGCAGGGAAATATTGAGATGATTAATCCTGCTGGTTGTAAGATACTCGGCGCTTCAAAAAAAGAACTTCTGGGCAAAAATTTTATACAAAATTTTATACCAAAATATATACAGAGTAAAGTAAAAGATGTTTTTAGCACTCTTCTTTCTGGTAATAGAGAAGAAGTCAAAGAACATATAAATAAAATTATAGATACAAAAGGCAAGGAACACCTCATTTCTTGGACAAATAACGCTCTCACAGAGAAAGACGGTACTGTAATAAGCATTATAACCTCAGGGATTGACATAACAAACGAAGAAAAACTCACACAAAAGCTCTATGAGCAGGAGCATCTTTACAAACTGACATTTGAAGAAGCCGAGATCGGCATTGCCCATGCCTCACTTGATGGTAAATGGATAGATACGAATGAACATCTCTCAAAATTGCTTGGCTATACAAAAGAAGAATTCACGCAAATGTATGTGTCAGATATCACCTATGAAGAGGATAGAAATACCGATAAACAGCTGATTAAAGAGTTAGTTAATGGAGAAAGAAACAGCTATAATATAGAAAAACGCTATGTGCACAAAAACGGCAATATTGTTTGGGTCAATCTGGCTGTTGTTCTTCTTAAAGATGAAGTAGGTACGCCTTTGTATTTGTTAAAAATTATTCGTGATATCACTCAGTCTAAAATGCTGATGTTTCGGCTTGAAATAGAAAAAAGCAGATTTCAAAAAGTGATAGAAACAACACCTATCCCTATTATACTATTTAATGAAGATGGTGAAATTTTACTTATTAACAAAATTTTTGAACAACTCACAGGCTACACACTTGAAGAGATTCCAACAACACAAAGGCTTATAGAAAAGTTTTTTGCACAAAGTGATGAAGAGACACGCTTACAAATGAAAGAGTATTACCAAAACCCTACAAAATTTCCAAAATTCAAACACTCTATTCGGACAAAATCAGGCGAACAAAGAAATGGAATTTTGAATGCGGTAAAACTTGATGATGATAATGTTATCAGCAAAGCTATCTACCTCATAGCTATTATTGACACTACGGAGATGCAAAAAAAAGAGGAACTGATGCTTGCCCAGTCTCGACAAGCGGCAATGGGAGATATGCTCTCTATGATAGCCCACCAATGGAGACAACCACTCAGTGTTATCTCTATGGTATCAAACAATATACAGGCACAAATACAACTCCAAGAAGAAATCAAACCGGAATCTTTAGAGGAATTGATAGTAACACTGAATGAACAGACACGCTACCTTTCTCATACTATAGATGATTTTAGAAATTTTTTCAAACCGGAGAAAGAAAGAGAAGTTCTGAGTTTAGATGCAATTATAGAAAGATTAAAACATCTGGTTGGAAAATCTCTTGAAAATAATTTTATCGCACTGCAATATAAACAAAATGCTCAAATTGCAATATGTACCTATCAAAATCAACTGATGCAGGTGCTTATAAACATCATTAACAATGCAAAAGATGCCATCAAAGAAAAGAATATGCAAGACGGACAGATCACTATAAGTGCTACAAGCACGAAAAAAGAGACTGTTTTGAAAATATGCGACAATGGTGGCGGCATAGATCCAAGTATAAAAGCAAAACTTGGGGAACCCTATGTCAGTACAAAAGCCAAAAATGGAACGGGTCTGGGAATTTATATGTCAAAAATTATAGCTTCAAAATATTTAGGCGGTAGGCTCTCTTGGGAAAGTGATGATAAAGGAAGCTGCTTTTATATTGCTATTTCAAATAGTATTTTATGCAAAGAAGAAGCTTAGGAGTCTGATAGACTCCCAGGCATAAGAAATTTTGCTATTTTGATTTTATTGTTGTAACGATTGCTCCACGAAGATCACCCATTTTATAGTGCGTTGCTCTGTCATGTGGATATCTTTTTTTCATTTCAGCTTTTAACTTTTTATTTTGAATATTTCCATGACATTTAAGACATACTTTTTTATTAATTACTAAAGGTTTGTAAACCTTATACGTGTCTGCATCTACCTTCTCAACAATATGCTTTGGTAAAATAACATTGGCACTTTTAAGTTTTGCAAGTGCTTTCAGTATTACAGCTTCATCTTTTTGTGCTAAATTCGCAGGATTTCTCTCTTTAAGAGTAATTCGTTTTACACTCACGCCTTTAGGAAGTTTTTTATTTACTTTTTCAGTCAGTGTGTACGCTTCTTTTGAGCAAAAATCCAATGCCTGCATAGGACCACCGGCTTTCATATTTTTTTTCATATTTGAACCAAGTGTTTTCAGCAGTAATTTTGTACTTTGTTTTGCAGTTTGTATAACACTTTTTAATTCTGTATTTCCTTTTTTTTGTTGCATTCCCTGTGGCGATGCTAACAATAGTGAAGTACTCAGGCTTATAAGGGCGATAGATTGTAATATTTTCATATTTAACTCCGTTTTTTTAATTTTATTGTGTAATTATAGCAAGACTTATAATATTTTAATGCAATAGAGAGTATAATTCCGTAATTTTTAAAGACAAGGGAGCAAGCCTATGGGTGAAATTTTTACTTTTTTCGGAATAATCTCAGAAAATCACAGTTTTCTTTTTCTGACACACATGGTTTTAGCAGCAGCGATAGCTGTTTTAATGGCAAAATATGCAATGGCAAATTTACAACTAGTACCAAAAGGTACACAAAACCTGATGGAAGCATATATTGATGGTGTTTTACAAATGGGTACGGATGTTATGGGAAGATCTCATGCTCGTAAGTATCTTCCTCTTGTAGCAACAATCGGTCTTTTTGTTGGTATAGCTAATCTTATAGGAATTATTCCTGGTTTTGAAGCACCATCTGCAAATCTTAATATGACACTTACTTTAGCACTTTCTGTATTTGTTTACTATAACTATGTTGGTATAAAAACACATGGTGTTATGAAGTATTTTAAACACTTTACTGGTCCAGTATGGTGGTTGGCATGGTTGATGTTTCCTGTTGAAATTGTTTCTCATTTTTCACGTATTGTCTCTCTTAGCTTCCGTCTTTTTGGTAATATCAAAGGTGATGATATGTTCTTGGCAGTAATTTTAATGCTTGTTCCTTGGGTTATGCCTCTTATTCCTTTTGGTCTTTTAACATTTGGTGCATTTCTTCAGGCATTTATCTTTATGATGCTTACATATGTTTATCTTGCTGGTGCAATTATTGTAGAAGATCACTAAAAATTCTCTTATGCAAAAAGACATTTATGAAAAAATCATAAGCTTTTTGCTTGGAGCATCATGGGCTATTGTCCTCTTTGGTGCTCTTATTACTTTTAAAATTTTTATCGTATATAGTCTTGTTTTTGCGATAATATCTACACTTTTTTATATTTTCTTTTCTCTTTTTCTTATTTTAATTCTTGATGCATTATTAGTACATAAGCAACGATTGCAAGAAGCAAAAAAACAGACAAAACTTTTAGAAAAAATCTACGCGAAACATACAAAATAACATCTTTTAAAGCAAATATTAGATAAAATTTATTAATTTAATCTATTTCATCTAAGGATAATTATGTTTGAAGTCGTTATAGGGCTTGAAGTCCACGTTCAACTCAATACAAAAACAAAACTTTTTTGCTCGTGTCCTACGAGTTTTAATCATAAGCAAAACTCAAATACTTGCCCTACATGTTTGGCACTCCCAGGTGCATTACCGGTACTTAACAAGGAAGTCGTTCATAAATCTATTATGCTAGGAACAGCAATTGATGCAACTATAAACCGTGTTTCTTATTTTGATAGGAAATCTTACTTTTATCCGGATTCTCCTTCTGCATATCAGATTACACAGCTCTATACGCCTATAGTAGAAGACGGGAAATTGCAAATTGATTTTGAAGATGGATCAAATAAAACAATTCGTATAAATCGTGCACATATAGAAGCGGATGCAGGGAAGAATATTCATGATGGAGATATCTCAAAAGTTGATCTCAATCGTGCAGGTACACCACTTTTAGAAATTGTAAGTGAGCCTGATATGCGAAGTGCCGAAGAAGCGATACTCTACTTAAAAAAACTTCACTCAATTGTTCGTTATACAGATATCGGTGATGCAAATATGCAGGAGGGGAGTTTTAGAGTTGATGTAAATGTCTCTATACGTCCAAAAGGAGATGAAAAGCTCTATACCCGCGTTGAGATCAAAAATATCAACTCATTTAAATTTATCCAAAAAGCTATAGAAATAGAAGTGGCTCGTCAGGTTGAAGCATGGGAAGATGGAACATATGATGAAGAGATCGTACAAGAGACACGTCTTTTTGATCAGATAAAATCTGAAACTCGTTCTATGCGTGGAAAAGAAGAAGCTGCAGATTACAGATATTTTCCAGAACCAGATCTTCTCAAATGTGTTGTAACAGATGAGATGATGGAAAAATATACACAGATCCCAGAACTTCCCGATGCAAAAAAAGATCGTTTTATAAATGAGTATGGTATGAAGCCTTATGATGCGGCAGTTATTACTTCGGCTGTAGAGATGGCAAATTTCTTTGAAACAATGATGGAAGAAGATGGTGTGAGTGCTAAAACAGCGACTACTTGGCTAACTGTTGAATTTTTAGCACGTCTCAAAGGTGAAATGAGCGTGACAAATGCTCCTGTTGATGCAAAAAAACTCGGCTTTTTGGTCAAACGTATAGATGATAAAACGATCTCTGGAAAAGCTGCAAAAGAAGTTTTGGATTACTTGATGGAGAATGAAAGTGTAATTGTTGATGATGCAATTGATACGCTTGGACTCAAACAAGTGACTGATACAGGTGCTATTGAAGCAATGTGTGATGCAATCATTAATGCAAATCAAGATAAAGTTGAACAGTATCAAGCAGGAAAAGAGAAACTTTTTGGTTTCTTTGTCGGTCAGGTTATGAAAGCAAGTAAAGGAAGTGCAAACCCTCAGGTTGTAAATGAGATTTTAAAAGCAAAACTGGGTTAAAAGATGCTAAAACGCTGGATACTTGATTTTGCTTATTTTCTTGATACATCAAAATCATATCAAAAGAGTAAGCGTTTTTTTTATAATATCCTTGAAAATGATAAATATAAGTATAAAAAATATCTTGATCTTTTTATGATTTTACTGATCTTTATCAGTGTGGGGGTACTCATTCGTGAAGTGAAATATCACGTAAATGATTATTTAATGTATTTTAGTAATTATGTGATTTCATTTATATTTTTTATTGAGTATATTTTACGTTGGTGGGTCAGTAGTAGTATGAGTAAAATTATTGTTGCTCGTGCAGAACATGATACCTTTTTACATAGAGATGTGCAACTCTCAAAAGCTTTTTTAAAAATTTTACGAATAAAACTCTCTTATATGTTTACTGTAAAAGCATTGATTGATCTCTTTGCTATTTTACCATTTTTTCATGAACTTAGATTGTTGCGTATCTTTATACTTTTTCGTATTTTTAAACTTTTTCGTTATGCTAAAAGTTTTCAAATTCTTTCATCCGTACTTGCTACAAAAAAATTTGAGTTTTTGACACTTGGTCTTTTTGCAACTGTTGTAATATTTATTTCATCAGTATTGATTTATGTAATGGAAGGAAATAATCCAAATTCACCTGTCAGTACTTTGTATGAAGCTGTTTATTGGTCTATTGTAACTATATCAACAGTTGGTTATGGTGATATTGTACCGGTAAGTCAAGAAGGGCGTTTTGTTGCGATATTGGTTATAACAGCAGGAATTGCTGTACTTGCATTTACTACTTCACTCTTTGTTTCTGCTTTTACTGAAAAACTTGATGAAATCCGGGAAGTTAAAACGATAGAAGATGTTTCAAAATTAAAAAAATTTTATCTTATTTGTGGTTATGAACAAGTAGCAAGAGAAGTAGCAAGAAAATTGTCAGCATCGGGGAATACTATTATTGTTCTTGATGAAAATTTACAGCGAATAGAAAAAGCAAAAAAAGATGGGCATACGGCATTAAATTATAATCCCGGAAGTGTTATGAGTTATGAAAAACTCAATATCGATATGGATAAACAGGTGAAGTCAATTCTTTGTTTACGAGAAAATGATATTGAAAATGTTTATACGGCATTGACAATTCGATCCTTTAATAAAAATATTTGTATCCTCTCTTTACTTATTAGTGATTCTAATCGTAAGAAGCTTGATTTTGCAGGTATTAACAGTATTGTATATCCTCAAGAGTTAGTTGGTCTTATTACTAAAGAGTTGGTAGGAAAACCAGTAGCTTTTGAAGTTATTCATGAGTTGCGAAGTGAAAATTCTGATGTACAGATTGATGAACTTGGTATTACGCAAAGAATAGTAGATAATTTTGCAACTGTTGGTGAATTGGGAAATAAAGATTTTCGTATTGTATTGCTAGGTATTTATAAATATAAAAAAGATAGATTCTTTTTTAATCCATTGGACAGTATGATTTTGGAGGTTGGTGACTATCTTCTTGTTATTGGGTATGGCATATTTATTTTAGAATTTGAGAAGTATCTCCATACAAAGGTTCGTGATGAGTAAAACAACGGCTTTAATTTTTGGATATAATAAGTATGCGCTTGAAATAATGGCTAATGTAAAAGATAAATATGATGTTATTAAAATTTTTTCTCTTAAAGAAGAAGAGGAACTTTTTAATGCGGCAGTTGAAGTTGAGTCGTTTGATCTTGGTGATGAGTGGACAGAGATTGATGAGAATGTAGATATAAAGACTTCTATTGCCTTTTGTATTTTAGAAGATACTGCAGAAAATATATTTTTGACTATTTCGCTCCGTGCAAATTTTAATGATTTGAGGATTATTGCACTTGCATCCAATAAAGAGAGCGCAAATAAGTTAAAAATGGCAGGCGCAAATAAGGTTATTCCTCTTGTTGAAACAACATCTGATATTATTGCCAATATATTAGAAAAACCAATCTCTAGTAAAGTTTTACACTCTATTTTATATGAAGAGAGTGCTCTTAAAATTGCTCAGATTAAAATTTTAAACAAGAGTCAATTTAAAGATGAAGACATAATGAATATAGATTGGACACGTTATAACGGTATTCTTGTGCTTGCTGTTATGCATGAGGATATGAAAAGTGAATTTATCTACTCATCTCGGGCAAAACGGCATGTGATACGTGAAGGAGATATCTTGGTTGTTGTTGGTTATGAAGAGGATATAAAAGAGTTTGAAAAAAAGATAGGGAGTGAACGTTATGTCAATTGGAGTCATTGGAGCTGGTAAGTGGGGAAGTGCTTTGCATTTTGCACTTTCACAAAAAAACAGTGTGCTTATAAGTTCTCGTACACTACGAGATATAAAAAACTTTGTACCGCTTGAAGAGATACTGAAATGTGATTATCTTGTTATTACTGTTCCTGCACAACAAATAGCAGTATGGCTAAAAGAGAACTTTGTTTTTCAAGGACAAAAAATTCTTGTTGCTTCTAAAGGCATTGAAGCAAGTAGCGGTAGATTTTTAAATGAGATCTATGCAGAGTATGTGCCGCATGAAAATATAGCTTTTCTTTCAGGTCCCTCTTTTGCAACAGAGGTGATGCAGTCTCTGCCGACAGCTTTGGTTATAAATTCATACAGCGAAGACCTTGCAAGTGAATTTGCAGCGTTTTTTCCCTCATTTATTAAAACCTATATATCAAAAGATGTTACAGGTGCCGAGATTGCAGGAGCCTATAAAAATGTAATAGCAATTGCTGCAGGAATTTGTTCAGGTCTCTCTCTTGGCAACAATGCTGCAGCAGCTCTGATCTCACGAGGTCTTGTAGAGATGGAGCGTTTTGGTGGAGCGTATGGTGCAAACAAAGATACATTTTTGGGTTTAAGCGGAGCAGGGGATCTCTTCTTAACTGCATCTTCTACAATGAGTAGAAATTTTCGAGTAGGTTTGGGTCTTGCTAAGGGCTTGTCTCAAGAGGAGATTTTAAATGAGTTAGGGGAAGTGGCTGAAGGAATAGGGACCGCATATGCACTTTATGATATTGCAAAGAAAAATGAGCTTTATCTCCCCATAGCACGTGAAGTCTACGCAATGCTTGAAGGGAAAAGTCCACAAGAGTCTCTTCGTGATCTTTTAACAAATTAAGGAAGACAAATGGCTGAATATAGAAGTGAAATTTTTAAAATCTCTTTGGCTCTTTTTATTGGAATAGCTGCTTATTTTTTAGGTCTGACACTATTTAATGATACACAAAGCAGATTACTGGGTGCTATCGCATTTTTAGTAACGCTTTGGACCAATGAAGCGTTTCATCTTGGTGTTATATCTCTTTTACCGATTATTCTTTTTCCTGCACTTGGCATTATTAATACAAAAATGACAACGGTGAATTATTCACACCCTATTATTTATCTTTTTTTAGGTGGATTTTTACTTGCCATTGCTGTAGAAAAGACAAAACTACATATTTATATAGCAGATAAGATTTTAGGGCTTTTTCCTTCTACACCAAAAGCGATGATATTTTCTCTTGCTTTAACATCGGCACTGCTTAGTTCAATACTTTCAAATACTACGACGGCACTCCTTCTTATTACCATTGCTATTTTTATTACTGATAATGCAAAGTTAAAGATGCGTTTTGCTTTGGCTATTGCCTATGGTGCAAGTGTTGGTGGAATCTTGACACCTATTGGAACACCACCTAATCTTATCTTGCTTGGTGTGATGCAAGAGCATGGAATGGAACTTATTCCATTTTTTCAATGGATGTGGATGGTAGCACCTTTGGTTTTGCTGATGCTTGTCAGTGTCAGTCTTCTTTTGGGAATTGGGGTAGGAGATATTACAATTGAACACAATATGAAACTACAGAAAATAAACGCATCTCAAAAAAAAGTACTGCTACTTTTAGGCTCTTTGATAATTTTACTGTTGGTAAATGCGCCTATGAAACCTTTTTGGCATGGGCTTGGCTTGAGTGAAAGCGGAATACTCCTTGGTTTTGGTTTAGTACTTTTTATGCCACCGTTTAAGATACTGGAGTGGGGTGAAGATAGTAAAAAAGTTCCTTTTGCCATTATGTTTTTGTTTGGTGCAGGTTTTTCTATAGCAAAAGCATTTTCACAAACCGGACTTGCTGATGAGCTGGCTTCTTATCTTTTGCATATGACAACAATTACACCAATTTTGTTGCTTTTGAGTGTTGCTCTTCTTATTACTTTTACAACTGAAATTACATCAAATACAGCACTTATCTCTATAATGCTTCCTGTAATCTACTCTGTTGCAGAGCAGTCTGGTATAAATACAACACTTTTTATGATGGTAGCAACGATATGTGCATCATATGCCTTTATGCTTCCGATCGCTACACCTCCCAATGCTATAGCTATGAGTAGTGGAGTAGTGAATGTAAAAGATATGATTCGCTATGGAGTAGTTTTAAATATTTTAGGTATCTTCTTTATAGTTATGATTGCAGAGTTTTTTTGGAAAGGAATTTTCTCTTAAGAGGGCTTTTTATACCGCTTATAAAAAGTATAAAAATCTTTTAGAATTAAAAAGAAACAATAGAGCCAAAGTGCATCAAGAATATAATTTTCTTTAAACCCATTTATGCGCAGATAGATATAGCCTAAAAAAATAGGCCATTTTAAAAAATAAAAAAACAGTATTCCTACACCATAAAGTTCTTTCATAGGCTCTCCAAATAAGTTAGTTTAAAAATATTACCCAATTATTATATAAGAGTTGGTAAAATTTCGAAATTATTTTAAGGTTGTGTTATGGTAGTACATATTGTAATGTTTAAGTTCAAAGAAGAGAACAAGGCGCGTAATCTTGCAAAAGTTCAAGATAAACTTGAACAGTTAGAACAAAAGATCGATGTTTTAAAGACAATGGAAGTTGGAATTAATTTTAATGAAGCAGAACGTGCTATGGATCTCTCTTTATATTCAACATTTGAGAGTGAAGAAGATCTTCAAGTCTATGCTTTACATCCTGAACATTTAAAGGTTGTAGAACTTATTAAAGAGGTTACAACTGAGTCTAAAGTAGTAGATTACTATTTGGATTATCCAGCAGAGTAGAATTTGGTTATAATTTCTCACTTCAAAAAAGGTACACAAAAATGTTAATGACAATTGTAGCTATATATACACTGTATGTAGCGATCTCAATATATACAAGCGTAATGCAGATAGGCTATGTTAATATAGCAAAACGAAAGACTCCTATACTTTTAGGGGCTAGTGATTTTTTAAAAGCAGGTAACTATGCTGTAGCAAAAGAGAAGCTTGCTATTGTAAATACATTTGTAGATTATTTGGTATTTATTGTTTGGATTGATGTGGGTATAAAAGCATTAGAACATCAATTCTTAACATTTGAGAGTGATGCAATGAAAAATATTGCAATAGTAATGGGATTTGTTGTGATCAATTATATTATTTCATTACCGTTTTCATATTATGAGAAGTTTGTTATTGACAGTGAGTATGGCTTTAACAAATCAACACTGAAACAGTGGATAAAAGATACAGCTATCTCTTTTGTTACAATGATTCTTTTTGGATCATTGGTTGTATGGGGTATCTATGCAATTATGAAAAATATTGAGCTTTGGTGGTTATGGAGTTTTGTTTTTATTTTTGTTGTAGTGATTGCTATTAATATGCTCTATCCGACTTTTCGTGCAATGTTTTTTGACAAAGTAAAGCCACTTGAAGATGAAGAACTAGATGCTGAAATAAAGAGATTGATGGATGCAACAGGATTTGTAAGTTCTGGTGTTTTTGTCAGTGATGCAAGTAAGCGTGATGCACGACTTAATGCCTATTTTGGCGGATTTGGAAAGACAAAAAGAGTAGTTCTTTTTGACACTCTTTTAGAGAAACTCTCTACAAAAGAGCTTTTAGCTGTTTTAGGGCATGAACTCGGACATTTTGCACATGGTGATATATACAAAAATATAGCACTTGTCGGTGCAATGCTTTTTGCTATGTTTGCATTTTTTGGAAATTTGCCAGATTCTCTGTATATGGAGCTGGGTCTTCCAAAAGAGCCTTATGTTGTGATGATACTTTTAATGCTTTTTATGCCTGTTCTTGGTTTTATAATGATGCCGATCATGGGAATAGTAAGCCGTCATAATGAGTATGAAGCAGATAAAATGGGTAGTGAACTTGGTGGACCTGCAGGTGCTATTGAACTTGCAAATGCACTCCAAAAATTAGTTACAGAGAACAAAAGTTTTCCACTCTCACATCCGCTTTATATCTTTTTTCACTATACGCATCCACCGGTAATTGAGAGACTAAAAGAGTTGGGTGTTGATGTTGGCTATATAGATGAAAGTGGGCTTAAGGGCAAATGCGACGCAGATATATAGTAGAGGCCTTACTAAAAGAAGTAAGCCAAAATCTTCAAACATATAATATTCCCCGAGCCTCTCGTGAGGCGCAACTCCTTTTAATGGCTTATCTTCAAAAAGATGAACTTTGGTTACTGACAAATCAAAAGAGTGAAATAGAAGTTGATAATACTTTTTTTGAGTGGGTTGATCGCCGCAGTAAAAATGAGCCATTTGAGTATATTATCAACAGAGTGAGTTTTTACTCTCAAGAGTTTTATATAGATGAAGGAGCACTTATCCCTCGTCCTGAAACAGAGCTTCTTATTGATGAAGTGATCAAAAATGTAGAAGATAAAAACACAAAAATGACTTTTGTAGAGGTGGGTGTCGGATCAGGCATTATCTCTATAATACTTGCTAAAAACTTTCCAAATGCCCGTTTTATTGCTGTAGATATTTCACCCAAAGCACTCTTGGTAGCCAAAAAAAATATAGAGAAGTTTGGACTTGAGAAACGTATAGCGTTACGTGAGGGTTCTTTGCTTGGGAGTGTAGATGAAAAGATAGATTATTTAGTCTCTAATCCTCCCTATATTGCTGATAATGAACCCTTAGAAACAAATCTCTCTTATGAACCGAAAAATGCACTTTTTGGCGGAAAAATCGGTGATGAGATCATCCAAAAACTTCTTGATGAAGTCTTAAAGCAAAAGATTAAGTTGTTTAGTTGTGAGATGGGTTATGACCAAAAAGATAAAATACAAAATTATTTACAAAACAAAGAAATTAAAAGCCTCAAATTTTATCAGGATTACTCTTCATTTGACAGGGGCTTTACATTAAAGGTATAGCATGTTAAAAAGAAATATTTATTTGGATTTTAGTTATTTACTAGTTATTGCTGCAAGTTTTGGTGCAGTTTTAGCACTTGGTGCTATTGTGGCGCCTGTTGTTTTTCATAGTGATCGTTATCTTGTTGGAATACTTATTGATCATTACAATATGGGTATGATTATGGGAGAGATTTTTCGCCGTTTTGCATACTGGGTCTATTTTTTAGCAGCCTATATAGCTTTTTATGAAGTGTATATGTATAAACGTGGTCAGCGCGATGCAATACTCTTTGCTGCTGCAATTACAGCAATATTTTCTGCACTCATGTTTGCTGCAGTATATGTTCCAAAGATCCTTTCTATGCAGTCTATTGGCAAAGAGGCAACGCAAAGTGATACTTTTGCAAATATTCATATTGCGAGTGAGATAGATTTTAAACTTTTGGCAATTGCTTTGGTGATACTATTTGTTCGTAGATTGATGCTTCTTCGTATTGATTAAGAGGAATTAACACTTTTTTAACATTATTTGGATAATATCAACTTATAAATTATATAAAGGTAGATTAAATGTCATATTTTAAAATAATTGTACTCCTTTTCGTTACGGTTTTTTCTCTTTATGCTTATCCTCATTACAGCGACACACTAAAAGAGAAGAAAATATATCCTCTTGGTCAAAAAATATATCAACAAAAATGTTCGCAAATAAATGTTTTACAATATAAAAATTTTCAACAATTACAACAAGCAATTGATCAGCAAGAGGGATGTAAAAATCTTCAAAAGCGATATAAAGAGGCATTAGCTCTTTATCTTTGGGAAAAGAAAAGAGCCAATACTCCTCAAAAACAATATCCACCTTTGCGTGTATCTAAGCATGAAAAATGTCCGATATGTGGTATGTTTTTATATAAGTATCCACGTTGGGTGAGTATGATTGAATATGAAAATGGTACAAAGCTCTATTTTGATGGTTTGAAAGATCTTTTTAAATATTACTTTGAACATTCAAAAGGTATAAAAGAGTTATTAGCACAAGAGTATTATACGCAAAAAACTATTTCTGCTAGAGATGCTTATTTTGTAATTGGCAGTGATGTATATGGGCCGATGGGTAATGAACTTATCGCTTTTAAAGATAAACAAAGTGCACAAAATTTTTTACTCGATCATCGAGGGAAAAAAATAGTTCGATTTAGCGATATTACAAAAGAAATGGTTTATAAACTTGATGAATAAGATAAATTTTTATTTACTGGAATATGCATATGCATATATAAAAAGAAACAAAAACAAGAATATTTTTATAGTTACTGTATTTACACTGCTTGTAGCACTGCTTTCAAGTGTTTTTTTTATAACAACTACTGTTGAACATGAGATGAAAGAGCGTATATCATATAAGCCTGATATTGTTGTCCAAGCATATAAAGCAGGTATGCAATCAAGTGTTGATAGTGCATTATTAGATAAACTTTTAGAGATTAATGGGATTAGTTCCGGGCATTTAAGAGTGGAAGGTACTTATGACTTCAGAGCTAAAAATAGACTTTTTTATCTCTATGGTGTAGCACCATTTGAAGATCAAGAAGATCCTTTTATAGAGCAAATTTTGCAAAATGAAGCGTTAAATAGTTCACAAATGCTTGTAAGTGATTCTGTAAAAGAGAGTATGCATCAGGCCTATTATGATAAATATTTTAATTTTATTAAACCGGATGGATCCCTGCAAAAAGTTTTTATAAAAAAGAGCTTTCCTGTACATAAAAGAATTGAATTACAAAATTTAATCTTGCTTGATCAAGATACACTGCGTAAAATTTTTGGATACAGTGAAAATGAAGGCAGTGATATTGCACTGAGTGTTGCAAATAAGAATGAATTGGATTTTATCACTTCAAAAATTCGTTTAATGCTACCTAATGCCAAGGTTGTTTCAAAAAATGATTTGAATGTAATGTATGAAAAACTTTTTGATTATGACAGTGGTGTTTTTCTCTCTTTGTTTGTTATTGCCATATTTACTTTTTTTATTATTATCTATGATAAAGCAAATGGTCTGAGTTCCGAAGAGAAACGAGAGATAGGAATACTTAAAGCAATAGGGTGGAGAGTGGAAGATGTATTGCATGCAAAGTTTTATGAAGCAGCCATTATCTCTTTTTTCTCTTTTTTTACAGGTTTGCTTATAGCATTTATTTATGTTTTTATTTTTAAAGCTCCATTGTTAGGAGAAATTTTTATGCACAACACACTTCTTGATATTCACACATTTAATCTAGATTTCTATTTGGAACTCTCTTATACGCTACTTATCTTTTTGCTTTCTGTTCCTGTTTATATAGCTGCTACGTTAATACCATCATGGAGAGTTGCAACATTAGATGCAGATGAGGTGATGCGATGATAGAGATTAAAAATGTTTCAAAAATATATGATGGCAATATTGTTGCATTGCAAGATATAAATTTACGTTTTAAAGAGGGTGAACTTATTATCTTAAAGGGTGTTAGTGGTAGTGGAAAGAGTACGATACTCTCTTTGATTGCAGGATTGTCAAAACCAACGCTAGGTGAGATTACCGTAGATAAAAAGAAAATTTCAAAACTTCCGGATCATTTTGCTGCATCATACAGACGAGATAATATAGGTATTGTTTTTCAAAAATATAATCTTATTCCAACATTGAGTGTAACAGAGAATGTACTTTTACCATTATTTCCTCTGAATCTTCCGCGTGAGCTTATGAAAGAGAAGTCTTCTAATGTCCTACAGAAGTTTAGTATTGAACATAAAGCCAATGTTATTGTAAAAAATCTCTCCGGAGGAGAACAGCAACGTGTCGCCATTGCACGTGCAAATATTAATGATCCGAAAATTATTTTGGCAGATGAACCGACAGCAAATCTGGATGAAAAACTCTCTTTAGAGTTTATTGAGATTCTTCGTGAATTAAAATCAAAAAAACGTACTATTATCATTGCAACACACGATCCACTCTTTTTTGACTTGGATATTGTAGATAGAACGGTATCAATAGAACATGGAAAACTACTCTAATGTTTTTAACACCTGAGATAATAACCCTTACAGTACTTAATTTTTTATTTGTTATCTTTGCAACTATTGCATTTGTTAATGCTCTAAAAATTGTACTCTACTATAATGCAGATGCAACGACATCTTATCAGTATGCTTTAGAAAAAAAGAGTTATCTCTCTGCAACTATAATCAAGTTTATATTTTATGTAAAAATTCCTCTTTTTATCTTTTTTGTATATACCTTAGACAGTTTATCAAATCTTTTACCCGGAGCAATGTGTGCTGCAGGTGTTGTCAGTGCAACAAGCTATGGAACACCGCTGCTTTTTTTAAAGATACTTAATCTCTATATATTTGCATTTTGGATTGTTTTAAATGATGAAGATATGAAGTATGAAGGTCAACCATACTTGAAAAAGAAATTTTTACTCTTTTGTGTTGCTTATTTTTTACTTATTGCTGAGATTGTATTAGAGAGTGTGATGTTTGGTGCAATGGATATCAACAGTGTTGTTGATTGTTGTGGAGCTATTTTCTCCACAACATCTCAAACCTACCTCTCAGAGATCCTTGCAACGTCACCTACTGTATTACTTGGACTTTTTTATGGTGTTTTTCTTTTAATGATTGTTTCTTATATCTTTAAAAATAGATATATCTACTCTTTTTTAAATATACTATTTGTTCTTATTTCGCTGATAACACTTATAGCTTTCTTTGGAACATATATTTATGAACAACCAACGCACCACTGTCCATTCTGTCTTTTGCAGAGTGATTATAATTATATTGGCTACTTTTTATATATTGTGTTGTTTGTAGGGACATTTTTTGGTTTTACTCTTGGTATTATCGAATTTGATGATCAAGAGTTACAAAAACGATTTCATATTTCGCTACTCTATAATAGTTTATATGTAGCTGTTGTAAGTTATTATCCACTTTTGTATTATGTAAAAAATGGAGTTTGGCTTTAGATAGTTTCTCTTTTGTTGCCAAAACGATCTTTCATCCATTCTGAGGGTGATTGATGTGTTGCTTTGATACTCTCTTCATCGAAGGGGTATTCAAAGTTACTGGTGTATTCAAGAACAGTTTTATAAGCATCATTGATCTGCGCACTCATTTTTGTGGCTTTTTCTATATCTTCTGTGTGTTTGTCAGGATGCCACTTTTTCATCAATAATCTATATTTGTTTTTAATCTCTTTGAGGGAAGATTTTTCGCGAAGACCAAGGAGTGATTTGGCCTTCATAAGTTTTTCAAAGGAAGTGGACAAGTTTTAGTCTTGTTGTTGTCTCATATATGCAGGAATGTCAAGATAATCACTATCTATATCTCCACCAACAACTAAGCGCGGACGGATTCTGACTTGTTGTACGGCTTCAGCAGCATTCTCTTGTGCAATGTTGTTTCCCGGAGTAGCTTTGTCTTCAAGTTCTTTTTCAAAACCTGTTGCGACAATAGTGATTTTTACATAGTTTTCAGCAAGTGTTGCATCTGTAGAAGTTCCCCAGATAACCTCTGCATCATCATGAGCACTTTCATGCACAACTTCCATAGCTTCAGCAAGTTCCATCATAGGAAAATCAGGATGCATGCTAAAGTGCACAAGAACACCCATAGCGCCATTGATAGACATATTATCAAGGAGTGGAGATTCAATAGCCGCTTTAATAGCTTCATAAGCTGCATTTTCACCTTCATGTTCACCTACACCCATAAGTGCCATACCTTTATGACTCATAACAGTTTGTAAGTCAGCAAAGTCAAGATTGATATCATTGTCACCACTTGAGAGAATCACACCTGATGTACCGCTTACTGCTTGCGCTAAAACAGAGTCTACAATTTTAAAACTCTCTTTCATTCCCAGTTTACGATCAATAATAGAGAGGAGTTTGTCATTTGGAATAACAACAATAGAATCACTCTCTTTTTTTAGTTCTTCAAGACCACTTTCTGCAAGTTGCAGACGCTTACGTCCTTCAAATTTAAAAGGTTTTGTTACAACAGAGATGGTTAGTGCACCTATCTCTTTTGCAATTTGTGCTACTACAGGAGCAGCACCAGTCCCTGTACCACCGCCAAGACCTGCAGAGATAAAGACAATATCAGCACCTTCTAATGCTGCACGAATATCATCATAGTTTTCCAGTGCAGAATCTTTCCCAATATTTGGTTTCATTCCGGCACCAAGTCCTTTGGTGAGTTTAGATCCGATCTGAATCTTTGTTGCAGCACTTATTTCACTTAAAACTTGTGCATCCGTATTAATAAGCATCATTTCGATACCGATTACACCTTCATTAATCATATGACCAATCATGTTACCACCGCCGCCACCGACACCTACTGCTATAATTCGTGCTCCACTTGGGTTATGTGTTTCTTCTATTACAAACGGTTCCATTTTTCACTCCTTTAAAATAACTGGGTAGCCCAATTCCAAAATTTACTTAAACTTCCTGCTTCATCACTTTTTTTGCTTTTTGCTTCTTCAAGATTGATCATTTTAGGTTCTTTTTCTTCTTTAGCTGCAGGTGTGCTTGCAGTTAGATTTTCTGTTGTATCGGAAAGATCAACAGATATATTTTCATTCATCTGTTCATTTGCATGTCTTACTTGTTTGTTTACATTGATCTCATAAGGAGTGTAAGGATATGCTGCATACATGATCAGACCAATAGCACTTGCATACTCAGGACCTCTAAGTGAGTCAAAAAGACCATTCATTTCCTGTGGTTTTGCAAGACGTACAGGCAGTGAACCAAAAGTGGCAATGGCAAGATCTCTAATGCCTTCCATTCTTGAAAAACCACCAGTAAGAACAACGCCTGCACCTATTTGATCTTTGAGTCCGCTTTTTTCTATAAACTGTGCAAGTATCATTAGTGTCTCTTCAACTCGAGCAAAGATAACATTATGGACAACTTCCAACGAGACTTCATGCGTTGTTTCTTCATCCCCAATAATCGGGAGTTCAATAAGATCATTACTTGGTGTAAGAAGTGAACCATACTTGAGCTTTACCTGATCTGCAACATTCAGTGGTGTATGTAGTGCCATTGAAAGATCACTTGTAACATGATTTGAACCAACTCCAAGATATTCATTGTAACGGATAGAATTTCCTGAATAGATAGCGATGTTACTTGTGTTTCCACCCATATCTATAACAGCAGCTCCAAGTTCTCTTTCATCATCATTAAGCGTGGCAATTGCAGATGCATAAGAGTTAAGTACTATATTTTCTACTTCAACACCAGCACCACGAACAGCTTTTTTTAAGTTGTTCAAATTTGATTTTTGTGTTGTTATGATATGCGTTTCAACTTCTAATCGTGATGCATTCATTCCTAAAGGATCTTCAATATAATCCTGATCATCTACTTTAAAGTTAAAAGGAAGCGCATGGAGTACTTCATACTCATTGGGAATATTGGCATTATATAAAGAGGTATGCATTACACGTTTGATCTCTTCAAAAGAGATCTCTTTTGATTGAATATTTACAATACCATTAGAATTCAGACTTTTTGTATATGCTCCAGAAATGGAAACAATAGCTCTTGATACACTTGTTCCAGCGACCCTTTTAGCATCTTCAACTGCAGTTTTAATACTGCGGGATGCAAGTTCTATATTTGTGATACTTCCTTTTTTAAGGCCTTGTGCTCTTGTTGTTCCAGCTCCTGTAATGGAGATAGAATTATCATTAGCAATCTCCGCAATAATAGCACAAATTTTTGTTGAGCCAATATCTATGGCTAAAACAGTTCTACTCAATTTAGAGTCCTTGGATAAATATCTCAGTTTGGTACTTGTTTTGAAGTGTTTTTATTAGCCCTTCACTAAACATAGTACTTTTCAATCGAGCAATAACATCACTCTCTTTACTGTTTTTGTTAGTAAGCAGTTTTTGTTCCAAAATGTTGTATAAAACAATCTTCCCATCATTTAATGTTATGAAATTTTTCTTTTTATCGGAAATAAAAAGTTTTTGTAAAAACTCTGCTGCTTCCTCTTTGGAAAGTTTTTCTAAGGTATCGACAGAATTAATTGTGATAAAGTCTGTTTTCTTCCCTGTAAATGTACCTAGTAAATTGTTCGCCAATACTAACAACTTTTCTTGTTTAGCCTGTTGAAGATAAAGAGGTAAAAGCTCTTCTCGTGCTGCTTCAAAAGATTTTGTTGTTGCCGGGTTTATTTTTACTAACTCAATTATATAGTAAGTATCGTTAATAAGTACAGGTTTTGCATATGGTTTTGTAGAAGAAAGTTTTGTTACTGTTTGTAAAGCTGTATCTCCTAAAGGATTGTTATGTGCAGAAATAGTTAGCTTTTCTTGTTTTACAGAAGCATCAAGTTTTCCTTTTTTAAAGGCAATGTATTTTCTAAGTGCTGCATCTTTGGATGCTTTTGCATTGAGTTCTTTGACTACGGCAGTTTTAGCACTCTCTAATGGCAGGATTTTCCCTTCACTGTCTTTAAAGTGTGTTTTATTCTCTTTGTAATATTTTTCTATTGTAGCATTATCATAACTATTTACAACAGGTGCTTCTTTTATAAATATAATTTCATAACTGATATCTGTCATAAAATTATTTTTAATTCCTTCCCAATATTTTTTTAACTCTTTATCTGTAGGTGTAAGTGTAATCATATCTTGCGAAAGTACTTTGTACTCAATTTTATCTGCAATATTTAAAAGAGTATTTATAATTTTTTCTTCATTATCTGAAGTTTTCACAGGAAGGAGTGCCAGTGTTTTTTGAAGAAGAATATCTTTGCGAAGAGAAGTCTCATACTCTTTTGGTGTCATTCTGTTTTGTGAAAGAACTTGTTTATATAACTCTTTATCAAAAGAACCGTTTTTATAGAAAGCTTTTTGCGATCTGATAACATCAAAGAGTTCACGATCACTTACCATAAGATCATATGATTGTGCAAGATTTGTCAAAAGTGCCTGTTGTATCAGCTGTTGTAATGCCTGTTTTTGAAGACCAAACTGTTTTGCTTTTTCTTGATCAAAATTACCTTGAAGCATTTGGTTGTACTGCTGATAAAGACGAGAGTAAGTTTCTTGTAAATCACTCATAGATATTTCAACGTTTCCGACTTTTGCAACAGCACTTGCCTTGTCTCCATATTTATATTGTCCCCAACCAACAAAACCAGCACCTATAAAAGCGATAGTAGAAATCCAAATAGTTATAATAAGCCATTTTTTGTGTCTTTGCATCCATGTAATCATAATAGTAAAAAACCTTCTTCATCAAATTTATGTAATTCTATGTAAATTCGCCTTTAAACTTGATAAAGAGAGTTAAGAAAGATATAATTTTGTTATGAAAAACGAAGAATTAAAAAACAGAGATCTGGATGTCCTTTGGCATCCGTGTACACAAATGAAAGATCACGAACAATTACCGCTTATACCGATAAAAAAAGCGCATGGAGTTTATCTCGAAGATTTTGAAGGAAATCGCTATATTGATGCCATTAGTTCATGGTGGGTTAATATGTTTGGACATACGAACAGTTATATAAATGCTCAGATAAAAGAACAGTTAGATAGATTGGAGCATGTAATACTTGCAGGCTTTACGCATGAGCAGGTTGTAAGACTCTCTGAGCGTCTTGTCAAACTAACACCTGCGGGGCTTGATAAATGTTTTTACTCCGATAATGGATCTTCAGCGGTAGAAGTTGCTTTAAAAATGAGTTATCATGCACATTTAAATTCAGGAGAAAAAAAACCACTCTTTGTATCACTAACAAACTCTTATCATGGAGAGACAATCGGGGCTTTAAGTGTTGGTGATGTTGCGCTTTATAAAGAGACATATGAACCACTTTTAATGCAGACAGTACAAACTCCTGTGCCAAAAGATATGACAAAAGAGAGCGCAGTAGTAGCAGCAGAGGCATTTGAAGTACTGTGTAGAGAACGAGCTGATGCAATCAGTGCCATTATAGTTGAGCCTTTAATCCAAGGGGCAGGGTATATGCATATGTATCATCCTCACTTTTTGGTTTTATTGCGTGAGATTTGTAATCGTTATAATATTCATCTTATAGCAGATGAAGTGATGGTTGGTTTTGGACGAACAGGGGAGCTTTTTGCTTGTGAAAAAGCTGGAATTTCACCTGATTTTTTAGTACTCTCAAAAGGGCTTACCGGTGGATATTTACCACTGTCAGTTGTCCTTACATCCAATGAGATTTATATGAAATTCTATTGTGATTACAGTGAGTATAATAAGGCCTTTTTACACTCTCATTCCTATACAGGAAATGCACTTGCCTGTGCAGCAGCCAATGCAACCCTGGATATCTTTGAAAATGAGAATATTATAGAAAAAAACCGAGACAAAGCCGCTTTTATGGCCAAGGAGTTGGAAAAATTTAAAAAGCTTCCCAATGTTTTAGAGGTAAGACAAACAGGAATGGTGTGTGCCGTGGAGTTAAAGGGTTATAAAGTCGAAGAGCGAATAGGATTAAAAGTTTATCAGTATGGACTCGATCATGGAGTACTATTGCGTCCTTTGGGACACATAGTCTATTTTATGCCGCCATATATTATTACAGATGAAGAGATGAAAAAGATGATCGATACTGCTTATGAGGCTATCGTAAAACTTTAGTCAAAAAAGTTAGAAACATCTTTTTCTAACATTAAAAGACGACAACTCTTCTCTAAGATGGCTAATTCTTTAGCCATCTCATGCATATCTCTGCTGTATGCATAGACACCATAACCACGAATAACCATTATATTTGTTTTGTTTGTTTGAAAATAGTAGGCTATTTCACTCTGTGCCCGCTCATACCAATCTTCAAACTGTTTTGGATCGTAGATATTGATAGAACCTATCTCTTTGTGACCAAAGTAATCTTTTGGTGTAATAACATTGTGATCAAGTGAATAGGCAGTAGTAAACTGTGGCATACTAAAACAGATAAATTTTGCTTCAGAAATTTGTGAGTATATTGAGTGATGGATACTGGCATCCATACTTGCCTGCTTCCATCGATAATCTTTTTTAAAGTAGAGTTCAATAAGTGAATTTTCATCAATGGCATCAAAAACAGCCTCTTTTGTATTGATCAAAAAACGGCTTGACTCTGTTTTTGCAGAGAGTGAGCCGTGATATATTCCAAAAAAATCCTTTCTAAACATAGAGAGTGATAAGCTAGAGAGCTGATTTTTAAGATGCCTTTTGTTCATCTGCTTATTTAAACCAGCTTTTCATTTTATCAATAACGGAATCAAGTACACCTTCATGTGGTTTTGATTCAATACCAAAAGATTCTTGCAGTTTTGCCAGAAGTTCAAGTTGTTCTTCATTGAGTTTTTTAGGGTATTGGATATTTATTATTGCAATCAGATCACCTTTTCCGTGTCCGTGCACATCTTCGATACCTTCACCTCTAAATGTATAACGTTGTTTGTCTTTTGTTCCGATATCAAGTTTTAACTCAAGTTCACCGGTAAGTGAAGGAATTGTTAATATATCACCTTTTACTGCTTGGGTAAAGAAAACAGGAATTTCAATATAGACATCATTGTCATTTCTAATAAAGTGTTTATCTGGTTTTACTTCAAAGGTAATGTAGAGATCACCACGATGACCATTTTTACCAATGTTTCCTTTGCCTGAAACACGGAGACGGTTTCCACTGTCAATTCCTTTTGGAATAGTAACAGTAATTTTGTCTTGAACCTCTTCATAACCTTTGCCTTGACATTTTTTACATTTTTCTGCAGCTGAAGAACCTGTTCCGTGACATACGGGACAGGTTTGAGAGAAGGTCATAAAACCCTGCTTCATATAGACTTGGCCTTGACCTTTACATTGTGGACACGTTGCCAGTTTGCCATCTTTGGCTCCGGTACCTTTACACGCTTCACATGCTTTTTTATACGTGTATTTGATCTCTTTTTCACAGCCAAACACCGCTTCTTGAAAAGATATGTACATATCGACATTCATATCTAATGGATATTTGTCCATATCTGCCGGATTTTGACGACGTCTTCTGCCGCTACCTCCACCGAAGCCACTAAACATCTCTTCAAAAATAGCACCAAGATCATCAAAACCAGCACTTGATGCTCCACCGCCTCCCATACCTTGGAGACCCTCTTTTCCATAGCGATCATAAATACTTCTTTGTTGATCATCACTTAAACATTGATAAGCTTCATTACAGAGTTTAAACATATGTTCTGCATCTTGATCACCCGGATTTTTATCTGGGTGATACTTTTTTGCCATTTTTCTATAAGCTTTTTTAATTGTTGCCTTATCTGCGTCACGGGATACTTCTAAAATTTCGTAATAGCTTAATTCTTCCATTGTTCATCCTATATATAAGTGCCAGATCATAATAAATGTCATAATTTAATGAAAAGAGAAGTTATAAGATGCAAGGCAAAAGTTTGAAAGAACTACTGGTAGTTTTAAGAACTTTTAACGCAGTCAGCTTGTGACTTCTCCTTTCACCCGAAGGGCAATTTTTAAAAGGCTCATTTTCTGCGTTGAACTTTCCTTAACGATACTTGTATCGTCAACAAAAGTTCGCCTTGAAACTAAACCTTTTAAAAATTGTTAAATATGACATTTATTATGGTCTGGCACTTAGTATAAATTTTTGTGGAATTATACCCATTTTGTAATTTAAAATAAATAGTAAAATGATATAATCCTGCTTATGTGTGCCAAGATAAATCGGCACTTACTTGCAGGTGAACATTTCAAAGTGTTTAGTCCTGCCTGAGTAATCTTTCAAGAAAGAGTTCAGTATCGAGCCTTGCGCATATTAGGTAACGAAATATGTGAAGCGTAGGCAGAGAGTTGATAGACCGTTAGGGGGAATGTCCCCTTTAAGCGATAGAGCTTCGATAAATATTTGAGATTGTGGGGTTGAGCTTGTATAATAATGGCGAAGACAACACTGAAAAGGTTTTAGTTCTCTTTAGAACTTGAAAACTACTTTAGCCCACCGGAGTCCAAGAGCATAGTATGTCAATACAGTAGGTGTGCGGAACTTGGGAGAACCTTTAGGAGTCGGTATGTTTGAACCAGATTATCATTTCAAGAACAACACATTCAAGAAAGATATTATTCTCTCAAAGGTAGTCAGATTGTTTCATAGTAGTAAGGATAATGGGTAATG
>Ga0256842_1000859_pt1 | contig 26275 bp, 13 predicted proteins | sample 4559240metaG_FD_185973 | JGI IMG/M metagenome (GOLD analysis project Ga0256842, IMG submission 185973) | Hydrothermal vent microbial communities from Guaymas Basin, Mexico - 4559-240 | ecosystem: Environmental > Aquatic > Marine > Hydrothermal vents | place: Mexico: Guaymas Basin | collected... | reverse complement strand
GGTTAATTTCATCAGCCAAAATAAAATTGGCGAAAATAGGCCCTTTCTTAACGACAAATTCTTCGTTCTTCTGACTGTAAATCATAGTCCCCAACAAATCGGCAGGTAACAAATCTGGTGTGAACTGAATCCTGCTAAATTTAGCATCTATTGAGGTTGCCAAAGTATTAATAGCCAAGGTTTTTGCCAAACCAGGCACTCCTTCTAAAAGGATATGCCCATTGGATAATAAACCAATTAACAAACCTTCGATTAAATGTTTTTGCCCTACAATTACCTTTTTCATCTCCATAGAAAGAATATCTACAAAGGCTGATTCTTTTTCAATCCTAGCATTTAGCTCTCGGATATCAACAACTGCATTTTCGTTTACGGTGTCCATTTCTTATTATTTATTTTGATATTTTTTGGTTATCTAATTTTGTATAACAAAAATAATTATCTGAATTATTAACTGGATTAAAATATTGTTAAACAAAGTTAAAAGCTCTAATGATAATGGTTTTGCTAAATCTTCACTAAAATAAACTTTTATGTTTCCATCAATTTCTTATTTTTGTTAAAAAATGTTAAGTTATTGATTTGATGCGGTATTTTATAGAATTAGCCTACAAAGGCACAAATTTCCATGGTTGGCAAATTCAGCCTAATGCTATTTCTATCCAAGAAATTATAGAACAATCGCTTAGTACAAAATTTCAAGAAAGCATTTCGGTAACTGGTGCAGGAAGAACTGATGCTGGTGTTCACGCATCGTTCTTTGTTGCTCATTTCGAAACAAAAAAAAGTTTTGATGTTAAAAAAATCATTTATGGGTTAAACAACCTTGTAGGTCAAGATATTTCTGTTTACAAAATTTATCCTGTAAACGAAAGATTACACGCTCGTTTCGACGCAATATCAAGAACCTACGAATATCGAATTTCTAAAAGGAAAAATCCTTTTTTAAGAGAGTTGTCTACTTTTTTTAATAAAGATTTAGACATCGACTTGATGAATAAAGGAGGCGAAATTCTTTTGAATTACACCGATTATACAAGTTTTAGTAAACTACATACCGACACTAAAACAAATAACTGTAGTGTAAGTCAGGCTTTTTGGGAAGAAAAAGATGAACTTCTAATATTCACAATAACTGCAGATCGATTTTTAAGAAATATGGTTCGGGCAATTGTTGGAACTTTACTGGATTTAGGTGAGCATAAAATCAATATCACACAATTCAAAAAAATTATTGAGATTAAAGACAGAACAAAAGCTGGGAAATCGGCTCCTGCCGAGGGATTATTCCTAACAAATATCAAATATCCTTCGAACCCATCCTACTAATAATTCTCTTTTTGTCATAATAATATTTTATTTTTTTATGACTGTTACTTTTCTATGTTCTACGTTTCTTCTAAAAAAGAAACAATCATGTTGATAACCTTTAGTTGATTAATTAATATGGAATAAAATAAACTTGTAATTTAGATTCATTAATCTTTAATTAAAGTCATTTGAAAAAAAAAGATATCTTCGATGTACAGAATGTTGAGTTAGAAAGTAGCAATCTAATTGAAGCCAGTGCAGGAACTGGGAAAACATTTTCTATTGCCATTTTAGTTCTTCGATTAATTATCGACAAGGATTTAGATATTAAGCAAATCTTGATGGTTACTTTTACCAAAGCTGCAGTAGCTGAATTAGAAAGTAGAATTAGAGAATTTATTAGAGAGGCCTATCGATATATTCAAAATCCTGAGTTAAATATCGATAAACAGATTATAGAAATTGTTGATAATGGAGTTAAAAAAACAAATCAAAAAATAATTTTAGACAGGCTAAAGGGTGCCAGCTTGAATTTAGACGAAACGGCCATATTTACAATTCATAGCTTTTGCCAAAAAACACTAACCGAATTTGCGTTCGAAACCCATCAATTATTTGGTAGCGAATTATTAGACAATCAATCACAAATAATTGAAAAAGCTACCAACGAGTATTGGCGAAAAGAAATTACAACACTTTCTGTCGAAAAGATAAAACTTTTACGTTCTATTGGTTTATCGAAAGACAATTTGACAAGTGTTATTCATAAGGGGCTATCTGAGAAGAAATTTATTTATAAAGAAAACTTACAAGTCGATAAATATTTTGAATCTACTCTAAAAAAGGATAAGCTTGTTCAAAAAAGTTTAGAGGAATTTATAAGCCTTTTTAAATTATCAGAAGAAAACAATCTTTCCTATCTTCAAAATCAAAAAGGATCTTCTAATGCTATTAAAACTTTTGGTAAATCTTTAAATAATGCAGAACTATTTCTAAAAATATTATTAGATAAATATCCCAATACAAAATATATTGAGAAGCTCTTTCCTAAACTTCTTAAATGTGCTTTGGCATATCAAGAACGTCTCGAAGACTTAAATAATTCTCTTCGGCATCTTCTTTTCTTCTACTATGGGCAGGCCATAAATATTGTGAAAAAGCATGTCGACAAAACAAAGCAACGCTTAAGCGTAATGGTTTTTGACGATTTAATAACTAATCTTCACTTAGCAGTTACTGGGGTGCAAGAAGATTTACTAAAAGCAGAGTTACAAAAAAAGTATAAGGCTGTTTTTATCGATGAGTTTCAGGATACCGACCGTAAGCAATACGAAATTTTTGATAAGCTGTTTGGGAAAAGCTCAATCTTATTTTACATTGGCGACCCCAAACAAGCCATATACAGTTTTCGAGGTGCAGACATCGACACCTACAAAGAAGCGGCTAATTCTACCAGCAACGCATTTACAATGGATAGAAATTATCGTTCTACAGCAAAGTTAATAGAGGGGATGAATTCCTTTTTCAGGCTCATAGAAAATCCATTTGCAGATACAAATATCCAGTACGAAGATGTGAAGAATGGACAAGGTATTGCTGAATTGGAGCTTGATGGTATAGAACAAAAACCCATTGCGTATTTGTCTTGTTCTAATAAAAAGGAAATTGCAGAACAAGTATCTTATCATATATTAAATCTTTTACAAAACAATTACAAAGTAGAAAACCGAAGGATTATTCCATCGGATATTGGCGTACTCGTACGAAGCAAAAAGGAAGGTATTCAAATAAAAAATGCCCTTAATAAATTACGAATTCCTTCGGTAACTATCGACGATGCCAAAGTCATGGAAAGTTCTGAAGCTCAAAATATTTTTTATATTCTAAAAGCTGTTTTGGAACCTAATCGAGCTAATATTAATAGGGCATTATTAAACTCTATAACATCTATATCAAAAAATTATTTATTACAAGAAAGTTTAGAAAAGGATTTAATTAATTTCAAAAAAATTGAAAAAGAATGGCAAAAAAACTCTGTTCTTGGAGCCATAAGTCTATTTATTCGTTTATACCATGTCAAGAGCCATTTGTTAAGTAATGAAACAGAAAATGGAGAACGTATTTTGACCAATATTTTCCAAATCATGGAATTGCTTCTTAGAAAAGAACTTGAAAACAAGTTGCTTCCAAAAGAATTGTTAAATCATTTACATAACATTATTGAAGGACAAGAAGTTATAGATGATGAATATTCGCAACGTATAGAAAGCGATGAGGATGCGGTGAAAATAGTTACCATACATAAAAGTAAAGGTTTATCTTATAATCTTGTATTTGCTCCTTTTCTCGATTTGCAATCGAAACCTGATGCTAAATACACTTTCTTAGAATACAAGAATAACAAACTCGAAGCCTGTTTTTCGTTGTATAAAACAGAAGAGGAAATTGAAATTTATCGGGAACAAACAGAGCAGGAAAATAGACGTCTAATTTATGTTTCTCTTACTAGAGCCGTTTATAAAAACTTTATTTTTCACAATACTTATCACAATGGAGGAAAAGGAAGCATTATGCATTTTGTAAACAAAATGAACCCTACACTCCATTTTGAACCTCTTAACGAATTGGAATTTCCGCAAAAAAAGTATCAGATTACAAAAATAAAAGAGAGGAAACCTGCTAGAGTATTTTTAAGAAATATTAAAAGGGATTGGGGAATATTAAGTTACAGTCAATTAAGCGATAAACATATTTCGTTCTCGTTAGAAAAAAAGGAAAGCTGGGACAACAATTACGATAAGTTTGTATTTGATCAGCTTCCCAAAGGTGCTTTTGCAGGAAATTTTTTACATGACTTATTTGAGCATTCCAGTTTCTCGGAAGATAATTTTATGGATTTGGTTAAAGATATTAGTCAAAAATATAGTACTATTTTCGACGAAAATCTTATCGATAAATATCAAGAGTTAATCTTGAATGTTCTAAATAGTAAATATACCGATTCTGGATTTAAACTTTCGGAAATTAATAATTCAAAGAAACTTCCTGAATTAGAATTTTATTTCAATCTCACTAACTTTAGCCCCGATAAGATCCTGAAAATCAGTCAACTTATTGATATTGAAAGTTCACGAATTACTCAAGGCATGATGTATGGGTTTATTGATTTATTTTTTGAACATCAAGGTAAATATTACATCTTAGATTGGAAGTCTAACTTCTTGGGTAATAGAATTGAAGATTATTCTACCGACAATATCGAACTTGCTATGCGGGGCAATAATTATCATCTTCAATATTTAATTTATACGGTTGCTGTTAAGCGATTCTTAAGTTTAAAAATCCCAGATTTTAATTACAAAAAACAATTCGGTGGTGTACTATACGTTTTTTTAAGAGGTTGTAGGGAAAACAAGAATACTGGTATTTTTTATTCTAAACCTGATGAAGGTTTAATTGATCGACTTGATAAATTATTATAAAAAAAGGGACTCGTTGAGCCCCTTAATATTTTTACCTATTTCTTTCAAAATATTAATCTGAAAAATAGCCCTTCATTGTACCTCTTTGCGAAGAATTAAAGAATAAGATAATTTCATCTCGTTCTTTTGAAGCTGGCATCTCCGCCTCAATACGCTCAATCGCTTTTTTATTATTTAAGCCTTTCTGATAAACAATTCTATATATCTCTTGAAGCTCATTTATTTTATCATTTGAGAAACCTCTACGACGTAAACCTATAGAATTAATTCCAACATAGGAAACAGGCATTCTTCCAGCTTTAACGTATGGAGGAACATCTTTTCCAACAAAAGAACCTCCAGAAAGCATAGTATGTGTTCCTATTCTGACAAACTGATGGATTGCCGAAACTCCTCCAACAATAGCCCAATCTTCAATAATTACCTCACCGGCAACTTGAACACTATTAGCTAAAATAATATGGTTTCCTAATACAACATCGTGAGCAATATGTACATAAGCCATTAATAAACAATTATCACCAACAATTGTTTTTCCTTTTGCTGAAGTCCCTCTATTAATAGTTACACATTCCCTAATAGTAGTATTATTTCCAATTTCTACGGTTGTTTTTTCTCCTTGAAATTTTAAATCTTGTGGAATAGCAGCAATAACCGCTCCTGGAAATATTTTACAATTCTCACCAATTCTTGCACCAGACATAATAGTTACGTTTGACCCAATCCAAGTTCCTCTTCCAATCTCAACATCTTTGTCAATGGTTACGAATGGTTCAATAACAACATTCTCAGCAACTTTTGCATCAGGATGAACGTATGATAATGGTTGTCTCATTACAATTATTTTTTATTTAGCTATTCGGTTATCTCAATTATTATTCCAAAATTATTTTACCTTGGCAATTTGAGCCATTAATTCGGCTTCTGTCACCATCACATCTCCAACAAAAGCCTGTGCTTTCATTTGCGCAATACCTCTACGAATTGGTGATACAAGGCTACATTTAAAAACTAAAGTATCTCCAGGAACAACTTTCTGCTTAAATTTAACAGAATCAATTTTCATAAAATAAGTTGCATAATTTTCAGGGTCTTCAACCGTTGCTAAAACTAGAATTCCTCCTGTTTGTGCCATTGCCTCAACTATTAATACTCCTGGCATTACAGGCTCGGAAGGGAAATGACCAACAAAAAATGGCTCATTCATTGTAACATTCTTAACGCCAACAATTGAGTCTTTGTCCATTTCCATTACTTTATCTACCAATAAAAAAGGCGAACGATGAGGTAAGATATTTTTTATTTGATTGATATCATACAATGGTTTTGCGGTAATATCGATATCGGGAGCTGAATTACCAGATAATTGTTTTTTAGCAATTTTGCGAATCTTCTTAGCAAATTCAACATTTGATTTATGCCCTGGACGACGAGAAAAAATTCTACCTTTGATTGGATAACCTATTAATGCTAAATCACCTATTAAATCTAATAATTTATGTCTAGCAGGCTCGTTTACAAAATTTAGCTCAAGATTATTCAAAATACCTTGTTCTGGAATAACATCGATTTTATCTTGCTTAAAAACTTCTGATAAATGATCTAGGCTTGCCTTATTTATTTCTTTATCAACAATTACAATTGCATTATCTAAATCGCCTCCCTTAACTAAATTATTTTCAACTAGGAATTCTAATTCATGTAAAAAAACAAATGTTCTAGCCGGAGCTATTTCTTTTGGGAAATTAGTTAAACAATTTAAATCGGCATACTGGTTGGTTAATACTGCAGAATTATAATCTACTAAAACATTTAAACTATAGTTTTCGTCTGCTACAGCAAGATATTCAACATTTTTTTCTTTGTCTAAATGATCAATATTCTCTTTTATCTCGAAATAAATTCTTTCTTCCGATTGTTCTTCAATACCAATATTTTGTAATCCTACTACAAAATCAATGGCGTTTCCCTTCAATATTGGAACTTCGGGACCATTAACTTCGATAAAAACATTGTCTATTTGCAAACCATAAACAGCTGCTAAAGCGTGTTCAACAGTATTAACTAAGGTTCCGTTTGCTTCGATGGTGGTTCCTCTTGATGTATCGGTTACAAACTCGGCTAAAGCTTTAATTTGGGGCTGACCTTCAACATCGGTTCTAATAAAAACAAATCCTGTATTTTCAGGAGCTGGTTTAAAAGTTATTGTTGTTTCTATACCTGTGTGTAAGCCTTTTCCAACAAAGGAAACATCTCCAGAAATAGTTTTTTGCATTACTGCCATAAAAATATATTATGATTAATAATTCGCAAAGATAACTTTTTTGACTTTATTAATGCAATACAGAACTAGAAAAAAACAACTTCAGAAGTTATAGAAACACTATTAAGAATTATTCTGTTAAGCTATTTACTTCTTTTTGTAAAGCTTCTATCTGTTTTACTAGCTCTGGTAATTTTTTAAAGTATATTGATGATTTTTGGAAATTTCTTAAATCTATCGCAGGTGTACCTTGATACACTTCTCCTGATTTTTTTACATTTCTGCTGACTCCTGCTTGTGCTGCAAATATGGTTCCGTCTGCAATTTTTAAATGTCCAATTAAACCCACTTGTCCCCCAAACATACAAGATTTCCCAATTTTTGTAGAACCTGAAACCCCTGTTTGGGCAGCAATTACGGTGTTAGAACCTACTTCTACATTATGTGCTATTTGAACAAGATTATCTATTTTGACTCCTGCTTTAAGAATTGTTGATCCCATAGTAGCTCTGTCAATACATGCGTTAGCGCCTATTTCAACGTGGTCTTCTAAAACTACATTTCCAACTTGTGGTATTTTCTTATATTCTCCATTCTCTTGAGGTGCAAAGCCAAAACCTTCTGCTCCTATTACTGCTCCTGAATGAATGTAACAATTATTTCCAACAACTGAGTCATAATAAATATTAACACCTGAACGAATAGTTACATCATTGCCAATGGTAACATTATCTCCAATCGTTACATTTGCATGGATCTTTACATTATCGCCAATCTTACAATTGTTGCCAATTATCGAAAAGTGTCCTAGAAATAAATTCTCCCCCAATTCTGCACTTTTTTCTATTACGGCTTTATCACTAATTCCAACTTCTGTTTCTACAAATCGACTTTGTTGATACAACTCCAACAAAGAGGCAAAAGACTCATAAGCATTTTCTACTTTTACTAGGGTGGAGTTAACTTCTTTATCTAATTTGAAATCTTTATTAATCAGAACTATAGAAGCATTAGTTTCATATAAATAATGATTATATTTAGGATTGGCTAGAAAAGCTAATGTTCCGGGAGTCGCTTCTTCAATTTTCGCAATATTGTTTACTTCAATCTTAGGATCTCCAACGACTTCACCTTTCAAAAACTCGGCAATTGCCTCTGCTGTAAAATTCATAAATAAAATATTTTCTACAAAAATACTAAAATATTTTGAACCTAAACCTTTAGGATTATTTCAATAAAAATAAAAGGCTCAATTAAACAAAAATAACTGAGCCTTTTAAAATATTATCTGAATAATCTTATTCCTTATATATTGGAAGTGTTACTACTTTAGCTTTAAGCTGTTTATTACGTACTTTAATAAAAATTTCAGTTTCTTTTTTCCAATATCCTTTATTTAAATAAGCCATTCCAATTCCTTTTTTCATCATTGGAGACATCGTTCCAGAAGTTACTTCGCCAATTAATTCGCCATCTGCATTTACCACTTCGTAATGTTGACGAGGAATTCCTCTATCAATCATTTCGAAACCTTTTAATCGCTGCTCTGTTCCTTCTTCTTTTTGTTTTTCGAAAAGCGCTCTATCTATAAAATCGTTACCCTCAACAAATTTTGTAATCCAGCCTAAACCAGCCTCAATAGTTGAACGATTGTCATCTATATCGTGACCGTATAAGCAAAATCCCTTTTCCAACCTTAAAGTATCTCTAGCACCAAGACCTATTGGTTTAATTCCAAATTCTTCGCCCGCTTCAAAAACAGCTTTCCATAGTTTATCTGCGTCTTCGTTAGCAACATAAATCTCGCATCCTCCAGAACCTGTATAACCAGTTGTTGAGAAAATTACGTCTTTAATCCCTGCAATATCTAACTTTTTAAAAGTATAATACTCCATATCTTCAACAGAAGTATCAGTTAACTTTTGCATCGCTTTTAAGGCTAATGGACCCTGAACAGCTAATTGAGCTATTTCGTCTGAGGCATTATACAATTCTGTTCCAATTTCTAGTCCCATTTCGGTTGCATGTTTGGTGCAATTAACCCAATCTTTGTCTATATTAGCAGCATTAACAACTAGTAAATATGTTTCTTCGTCAATTCTATATACTAATAAATCGTCTACTAACCCACCATTCCCATTTGGGAAAGCCGAATACTGAATTTTACCATCCGTTAAGGCAGCAACATCGTTAGTAGTAACTCTTTGAACAAAATTAAATGCTTTAGGCCCTTTGACCCAAAATTCACCCATGTGCGAAACATCAAAAACACCAACGCTCTTACGGACAACTTCGTGCTCTTGATTAATTCCTTCGTATTGGATTGGCATATTGTATCCTGCAAATTCTGCCATTTTCGCACCTAAATCGATGTGATACTTTGTAAATGCTGTACTTTTCATATTATCTTAAAATTGAAAACCTAAATTGAAAATTTAATTAAAAGACAAAGGTAAAAAAGACTTTCTATTTTATTCCTTTAATTATAATGTTCTTGAATATATCTATTTAAATTTAACAAACTATTGAATTGACAAATAACCATCATTAATCAAAAGAAAACTCTCTTTAGTGTAAAAAATAACAAATACTACGCTTTTAAACGTATCTTATTGTATCTTGCTGTATATAATTAATAATGCTATAAACTTACCAAAAACATTAAAACCCTACTAGTTATTTAGAATAATTACTCTAATCAACATCCTCTAGATAGAACTTACGAAGTATGATAAGGAGTAAATTTATTAACTCAATGCCAGCATCGGAAAATTAAATATCCCAAAATGGGATTCAAATTAAGTTACTCTCGTAACAACTTATAGCATTAAAATAAATAACGACACAACTTTAATATGCTCTTTTCGTATTGATAAACAACAGTTACAATAGGGTTCATTAATAAATAATAAAACAAATACATATTTTTCATGAAAAACTTCTACTTTCTAATTTTCATATTAGCATCTTTATCTTCCTTTTCACAAACAGGGACAGAATTTTGGTTTGCCCCACCTAATGTTACAGACTTACATAGACCAACAGACAAAGATGAAGTTTATTTAAATGTAACTTGTTTAGATCAGGCATCAACTATTCATATATGGCAACCTGCAAATTTAGGCGGTGTTGATATAACAGTTACTCTACCGGCAAATACTTCTCAGAAAATATATTTAGGAGCAAATATTGCCGATTTAGAAACTAAGCCAACCGCAACAGTATTAAATACTGGATTATTAGTAGAGTCCACAGAAAAAATAACAGCATACTACGAATACGACAATTATAATAATCCTGATATTTTTGCTTTAAAAGGAGCTAATTCCTTAGGAACTCAATTTTATATTCCTTTACATAATTACTCAGGTTTCCCAAATCATGATTTCTCGACCAGCAGTTTTGACGATATGGCATATACATCTTTTGATATTATTGCATCAGAAGATGGAACTAGGGTAGTTGTTTACCCAACATCCAATGTGGATGGATCCGGCCATCACGAATACATTCTTAACAAAGGACAAACCGCCTCAATAGGCTGGACAGGAGCGGATTACACCGATCCGAACACACATCCTTATGGATCAATGGTTCGATCCGACAAACCAATTGCAATTTCTATAAAAGACGACTCTTCACACAACCCTTCTGGGGGATGTTATGATTTAATGGGCGATCAAATTGTTCCTATTAATATTGTTGGCTACGAATATATTGTTGTACAAGGAGAACTAAATCATCCTAATGGAGGTGAAAGTTTCTTTGTTTTAGCTACAGAAGATAATACTGAATTATATATTAATGGATCCGCTACACCCATCACAACACTTCTTGCAGGCGAAACGTATAGATATGAAATTGCTGCAGCGAGTGGACAAGAGTATACTTATGTACGGGCAACAGAACCTATCTATTTAACTCACGTAACAGGTTTTGGTTGTGAAGAAGGAATAGCTCTTCTCCCCCCTCTAAACTGTGCTGGTTCTTCTGAGGTTAGTTTTGTTCGTTCAACAAACGAAGCATTTTTTACAACAATTTTAGTAAGAACTGCTTCAACCAGTGATTTTACAATTACTCCAGCTAGTGCCCAAACTGTAATTGATAATGCAACATGGACAACTGTTCCAGGGACTAATAATGAGTGGAGCGCAACGAAAGTACAATTTACTACAGGCGAGATTCCTACAGGAGGAGCAAATATGTTAACAAATTCGTCAGATGTATTTGCAATGGGTTTAATAAATGGAGGAGGAAGTTCTGGTTGTAGATATGGATATTTCTCGGAATATGTAGCAGCAATAATTGCTGATGCAGGTACAGACGCAACAATTTGTGCAAATTCTTCAATCGTATTAAATGGAACTGTTACAGGCGGAGCCATAACAGGGATCTGGACTAGTTCAGGAACTGGCATTTTTGACGATGCAACAAATTTAAATGCTGAATACACTCCTAGCCCAGCAGATGCAACAGCAGGCAGTATAACATTAACTATTACTTCTACAGGATATTGTAATCCACAGACAGATAATATGATATTAAGTTTTGATCCTGCACCGACAGTTGATGCAGGAGCTGATCAAACAGTTTGCGGAAACAATGCAAACGTGCAGTTAAATGGAACAATAACTATTGCAACAGGTGGTAATTGGAGCAGTTCTGGAGATGGTAGCTTTGACAACAGTACACTAATGAATGCAACATATACTCCAGGAGCAACAGATATAGCCAATGGAACAGTAAGATTATATTTATCAACCACAGGAAATTTCACTTGTAATACTGAGGTAGATAGTATGGATATTACCATAACATTAGCTCCTACAATTAATGCAGGTGTTGATCAAACATCCTGTTCAAATAGTGCAGAAGTAACTTTAAGTGCAACAACAAATGGAGTACCAACAGGTGGTATATGGACAGGTGGAACAGGTTCATTTAATCCCGGAAATAGTGCTTTGAACACTCTATACAATCCATCAGCTCCAGAAATAGCAAATGGGAATGTAACTTTAACTGTAACTTCAACAGGTAATGGAACTTGTACCGAAGTAAGCGATGATATAGTCTTGACTTTTTCTGCCACACCTATTGTTGATGCAGGACCAAATCAAACTAAATGCTCTAACAACGAAGTAACTGATTTAGCAGGAACTATAAGCGGTGGAGCAAGTGCAGGAACTTGGAGCAATGGTTTAGGAACTTTTGTAGTCGATAATAACGACTTAAACGCATCTTATACTCCAACCGCAACAGAAATTGCAAACGGAAGTGTAACGTTAACACTTACAACTACCGACCACACAACAAATGGTTGTAATGCGGTAAGTGATCAAATGATCATTAATTTTACACCAAAACCTACAGTAGATGCAGGAACGGACCAAACTGTTTGCGGAAACAATGCAGACGTGCAGTTAAATGGAACAATAACTATTGCAACAGGTGGTAGTTGGAGTAGTTCAGGAAATGGGAACTTTGACAACAATACACTAATGGATGCAACATATACTCCAAGCGTAACAGATATTACAAATGGAACAGTAAGATTGTATTTATCAACCACGGGAAACGGAACCTGTTCAATGGTAAAAGACAGTATGACAGTTACAATAACAGCCGCACCAACTATTGATGCTGGTTTAGATCAAACAGTTTGTGCCAATAATGCAGATATTACATTAAACGGATCGGCTACTATCGCAACAGGTTTTCAATGGACAGGAGGATCTGGCTCTTTCAATCCTGGTAACACTGCAATAAATACAATTTATTCACCAACTGCAGCTGAAATATCAAGTGGAAATATTAATTTAACACTTTTAACTACTGCACAAGGAACTTGTAATCCCGTTAGTGATAATATCAATATTACTTTCACAGCTTCCCCAGTAGTTAATGCAGGAAATGACCAAGTAAAATGTGCCAATAACGAAGTAACTGATTTAGCGGGAACTATAAGCGGTGGAGCAAGTGCAGGAACTTGGAGCAATGGTTTAGGAACTTTTGTAATCGATAATAACGACTTAAACGCATCTTATACTCCAACAGCAACAGAGATTGCAAACGGAAGTGTAACGTTAACACTTACAACTACCGACCACACAACAAATGGTTGTAGTGCCGTAAGTGATCAAATGACCATTAATTTTACAAATGCCCCTACAATCGATGCTGGTACAGATATGAATGTCTGTCAAAATAATTCTGATGCTCAACAGTCCGCAGTAATAAACTCTATCCCTACAGGAGTCAATTGGGCTGGAGGAAGTGGAAGTTTTGACAATAATTCTTTTCTAAATGCACTCTATTTCCCATCAGCAGCAGAAATTAGTGCAGGAAACCCTATTACTCTTACAGTAACAACAACAGGTAGTGGTACTTGTACCGAAGTTTCTGATCAAGTTATTGTAAATTTCGACCCTTCACCAATTGTCAACGCAGGAGCAGATCAAACTTCTTGCGAAAATAATCCGACAGTAACACTAGCCGGAAGTGTGGTTAATGCAGGGGGAGGATCATGGACAGGAAGTACAGGCTCTTTTACCGGAGGAAGTACAAATTTATTGGCAAATTTTACACCCAGCATAACAGATATCACAAATGGAGGTGTCTCACTCACCTTAACTTCTATTACTAATGGAAATTGTAACGCCGAAAGCGATATATTCGACTTAACAATTCTTCCCTCACCTATTGTTGATGCAGGATCAGATGCAACTTATTGTACAAATAATTCTACAATTAATTTAAATGGATCTATTACAAATGCAACAGGAGGTTTATGGTCTGGAGGCTTAGGTATCTTTGGCGATGCAAATTCAACAAGCACAACTTATCAACCATCACAAACGGAGTTAGATAATGGGAGTGTTACTTTACTTTTAACATCTACAGGAAACGGAACCTGTAATGCTGTTCAAGATGACGTTACCTTTACTTTTACAACATCTCCTACAGTCGATGCTGGTATAGACCAAACTGTTTGTGCCAATAATTCTGATATTATTCTTACAGGTGCTATAACGATTGCAAGCGGCGGAACTTGGTCTGGCGGCTTAGGAAACTACACACCAAACGCTGACGATTTAGGAGCAACTTATCACCCAACTGCAGCAGAAATCTCCGCTCAATCTGTAAGTTTAACACTAACAAGCACTGGAAATGGGACTTGTAATTTAGTAACTGATATAATCGATATTATTATTAACCCATCCCCAATTGTTAATGCTGGTAGCGATATACATACTTGTTATAACAGTGCTAGTGCAACATTAAATGGAAACATTACCAATGCGTCTGGAGGAATTTGGTCTGGAGGATCTGGAACTTTTGCACCAAATAACATAACTTTAAACGCAACATACACTCCAACTCAAACAGAAATTGATGCTGGACAAATCAAACTCTATTTAACATCTACGGGAAACGCATCTTGTAATGCAGTAATAGATAGCATCTTAATAATTATTGACCCTGCTCCAATTGTAGATGCAGGTATCGATCAAACCTTATGTGCTAATAATTCCGATGCTGTTCTTAATGGATCTATATCTATTGCGAGTGGAGGCGTTTGGTCTGGAGGCTTGGGATTGTTTAGCCCAAATAATTCTTTGTTAAATGCGACATATACACCTACGGCAAGTGATATTGCAAATGGAAGTGTTGATTTAATATTAACATCTACAGGGAATGGTACATGTAATACTGAAGAAGATATCATTACTATTTATTATACTCCAGCTCCAACAATCGATGCTGGTGTCGATTTCGATGTTTGTGCCAACAATAATCAAATAGATTTATCAGGAATAGTAAGTATTGCAAGTGGAGGAACTTGGGCAGGAGGTACAGGAACATATAATCCCGATGCCAATACTTTAAGCACATCATACACACCAACTCCAACAGAAATTAATAATGGGACACTCACTTTTACACTTACATCAACAGGTAATGGATTTTGTAATTCGGTTTCGGATGATATTGATATTACAATAAATGCATCACCAATTGTTAACGCAGGAGAAGATCAGAATGTTTGTGTCGATAATCTAACTGCAAGTTTAAACGGTTCTATATCAGGAATAACAAATTCTGGATCTTGGACTAGTTTAGGAACTGGATATTTTGTACCAAACAATACGACTCTAAATGCCGATTATGTCTGTAGTTCAGCAGATTCTACAGTAGGTTCTGTTCTGTTAATTCTAACATCGAATAACAACGCTGTATGTAATGCAGAAAGCGACAGCCTGAATATTAATATATTACCCGCTGGACAAGTAAATGCAGGAACAGACCAAACAGTTTGTGCTAATAATTCAGCAGTCTCACTAAATGGAATTGTTAGCGGTGGAGCTACTACAGGAATTTGGTCAACAACTGGAACGGGTGTTTTTGTTCCCGATGTAAATACGCTTAATGCTACTTACATTCCAAGTTCTGGAGATACTTTAACAGGAATTGTTACACTAACTTTAACCGCCAATTCTTGTAATGTAGCTACAAATTCTATCGACATTACTATTACTCCTGCGCCACAAGTAAATGCAGGTTTAGATCAAATTGTTTGTGTTGATGATTTAAATATTCAACTAGACGCTTCCGTATATGGAGGAACTTCTACTGGTCAATGGTCTACTTCGGGGACAGGAATGTTTATTCCCAATAATACAACAATCGATGCTATTTATCACGCAAGTACACAAGATAGTATTAATGGTGTGATAGAATTAATATTAAGCTCTACAAATTATGGATTATGTAATGTAGTCAGAGATACTATGCAAATAAATATTTCTCCAGCAGGTATTGTTAATGCAGGGCAAGACCAAACGTATTGTTCTAATAATGCAATTATACCATTAAACGGAACCATTACTGGAGGAGCATCTGAAGGTCAATGGGGCACCTCTGGATCTGGGTATTTTTTACCAAGTCCAGACAGTTTAAATGCAACTTACACACCAAGTACCGCAGACCTTGCAACAGGAAACGTAACACTCGTATTATCAGCAACAAATTCTTGTAATTTTGCTTTTGATGCACTCACTATTAATTTTACACCAGCACCTACTGCAGATGCTGGAGCAGACCAAACAGTTTGTGGAAATAACGCTGAATTATCTTTATCAGGGTCGTATACACTTGCTTCTGGAGCACTTTGGAGCACTAATGGTACCGGTACCTTTTCACCATCTAATACAAATATGAGCGTAACATATTCCCCAAGTGCAACAGATATAGCAAATGGAGGTAATAATATATTATTAACAACAACGGGAAATGGAGGCTGTAATGCTGTTACCGATACTTTAGTATTCAATATTACCCCAAGTCCAATTGTAAATGCAGGAATAAACCAAAGCGTTTGCTCATCAGCTGACAGCACACAATTGTACGGTATAATATCAGGCGGAAGTTCAACAGGACAATGGACAACAAATGGAACAGGAACTTTCTCAGATAATACTGATTTAAATGCAATCTATTATTTTAGTTCTGCCGATATCCTAGCAGGAACAGTTCAAATAACCCTTACATCAACAAATAATGGAAATTGTAATCCGGAAAGCAATACTATGACCATTACTTTTGGGAATAGTGCTTTTGCTTATGCAGGAGTTGACCAAACCATTTGTGGAGATAATTTATTAGCAAATCTTACAGGAATAATATCGGGAGGAGCATCAACAGGTATCTGGTCTAGCACAGGGACAGGAACGTTCGTGCCAAACCCTAACAATCTAAATACTAGTTATATTTGCTCTTCTACAGATTCTACAAATGGAAATGTTAGCTTAATTTTAAGTACAACAAATAATGGGACTTGCCAAGCAGGTATAGATAGTATGACCGTAATTATTAATCCTGTTCCATTCGTTGATGCAGGAATAGATATTGAGGTCTGTAAAGGCATTGATTCTATTGCTGTAGCAGGATTGTCTACAAATGTAGCTTCTGTAAAATGGACCACAACAGGAACTGGAACATTCTCTCCAAGCGATACACTCTTAGGAGCTTATTACATCCCTAGCTCAACCGATACGTTAATTGGAAGCATTAATTTAGTTCTTTCGTCAGTAAATAGTGGAATTTGTAACGAAATTTCAGACACCTTAAATATTCTATTTTCTGTTCCTCTAATTATTAATTTTAATAACTCTTTAGCCTGCGAAAACCAATCGGTTAATTTTACCGATAATACAAGCATTCTTACTGGTAATATTAATTCTTGGTATTGGGAATTTGGAGACGGATCTGTAGATAATAATCAAAATGCTACACACGCCTATCTTGCCGAAGGAAACTATACGGTAACATTAACCGTAGCATCTGATTTAGGATGTTCTTATAATAAATCAGAAACAATAACTGTTTATCCTTCACCAACATCAGACTTTGCTTACACAAGCGATTGCTACCTAGACGCTGTTGTATTTACTGATGCATCGACAACAAATGTTGGAACAATAAATTCTTGGTCTTGGAATTTTGGAGATACACTCACATCGAACCTTCCGAATCCAACACATAATTATGTGAATAGTGGTAGTTATATCACAACATTAATTGTACAAAATTCACAAGGTTGTTCAGCATCATCCAATCAAAATATTGTGGTGCATCCAAAACCAATTTCAGATTTTAATTATTCTTATAATTGCTCTAATGGTCTAGTTACATTTACAGACGGATCTTCATCACAAGGAAATCCAATAACCATTTATAATTGGAACTTTGGTGATGGAGGATCAAGTACTGATGCAAATCCTACTTATACATTTACAACCGAAGGCAACCACAGTGTAACACTAATTTCAGGATCATCAAATATCTGCTCCGACACCATTTCTATGCAGGTCTATTTACAATCGATTACTGCTAATTTCAGTTTCGTTAATCAATGTGCCTACGACAGCATTCCTTTTACAAATCTATCTAATGCAAACGGCGACACCATTATATTTTACTCATGGAGTTTTGGCGATGGAAACTATGATTCGAAAGAATCTCCAAATCATAAATATTTGGTTAGCAACAATTACGATGTGCAATTAATAATTAAATCTAATTCTGGATGCTCTGACACAATAGCAAAAACCGTAGAAGCATACCCCGTACCTTCGGCTAGTTTCGATTATTATTCGGAAGAATATATTGAAGGTAATTCTATTGAATTTACTGATTATTCAAGCGGATCAGAAACTTGGCAATGGAGTTTTGGTGATGGAATCACTTCATCAATACAAAACCCTACACATGTGTATACTACAGCTTCCAATTATTTAATTATACAAATGGTCAGCAATAATTATAGTTGTATTGATAGTGCAATTACCAATTTAATAATAAAAGAAAGTTTGAAAATTTTACCTCCTAAATTACCAACTGCATTCTCTCCAAATGGAGATCAAATGAATGATATCTATTATCCTAGAGGCGGTCCTTTTAAGAATATCGATTTTAGAATATATAATTCTTGGGGCAAACAAATTTTCAGCACAACAGAAATAGATAAAGGTTGGGATGGCACATACAAAGGTATTGAACAACAAATTGGCGTTTACGTTTGGACTATTTCTGCCATAACAATCGATGGAAAAAGTTATGTTAAAACAGGAGATGTTACTTTAATCAGATAAAAATAATAATTAAGAAACACTACGATGAAATATATATATATAATCATAATAATGACAATAAGTATGGGAATATACGCACAAGATTCTCACTTATCTCAATTCGATGCTATAGATATTATGCTAAACCCTGGGCAAACTGGAATGTATAAAAATGTAGATTTTAAAGCAGCTACACAATATAGGAATCAGTGGGGCTCAATAGCCAGCAAATATGCAACAAGTGTGATTGCTTACGATATGTCAATAAATTCTCGCTGGGGTGTTGGAGGATATATCATAAACGATGACGAAACTCAAACCTACAATGTTTTTAAATTTGTAGTTGGTGGTGCATACCAAATAATGGAAGAAAACGATAAACACATGTTATCAGTAGGATTACAAGCCGGAATAATTTATAAGAACGTGAAAGAAAGTGAATTACTATTCGATAATCAATGGAATGATGGCAATTTTGACAGTGATAAACCAAGCGGTGAAAATATCGAGAATTTATATAAAATAATACCCGAAGTGAACTTGGGGATATCCTATAAAGGTATTAATGAGAATCAGAAAATAAACCCTTATGCTGGTTTAGCCTTTTATCATATTACAAACCCTAAAGAAAGCTTTTTAGGATCCAAAGATTCTAGGTTGCCACTCAGATATCAAATGAATGCAGGAGTAAAATATAAAGTTGATAATAAATTAATAATAGATCCTGGAGTATTTGCTCAATATCAACGTAACGTTTACGAAATTAATGCGGGGCTAAAGGGCTATTACAAAGTTAACGATATTATCAGAGTGAATGCTGGAGTATACTACAGAATAAATGATGCAGCAATCATTTTATTGGGAATATCATACAAAAATGTTGACTTTAATATGTCCTACGATATTAATACTTCTTCGCTAAAGCAATACACAAATGGGAAAGGCGCTTTTGAATTTTCTATTATCTTTAAAGGTATTAGAAAGAAACATGATTATACATTATTGTATTAAGCCCACCAGATTAGTCTACAAAAGAAATATTCTGAAATGAATTATTGATGGGTACAGGTGCTCAGGATACTTCTAGGCCCAGTACTTTTTGTTATATCATATTCGAGTCTCATGTTTTTTTTATCTGCACTAACAAAACCTAATCCTTGCACAGAAACCGTTCCTGAACCAATAAATTGAGTATCGATAAATAATGTATCGTTTCTTAATAAGAGATAAATCTTTTCATCTTGACCTTCGTTATTAAAATTATATATAACATAACGATGATCACTTGATGTACTTTTCTCAATATCAATAGTATATACCTTGGGTAAACCTGTAGTATTCTCTTCACAACGCCACTGTCCAGAAATAGACAAATACTCTTTAGCCTCCTCTTCACATGCAAAAAGCATAAATATTATTAATAATAAACCTAATATATTTTTCATATTAATTAGAGCTTTTCTCCATTCTTATAAACGACTTCTTCAACACACTTCCCTTCCTTATCAAAGCCTTTCGACAAACCCTGTCTAATTCCATGCACAAAATTAATAGTTGTCATTAACTCTCCTGTATCATAATAAGTTTCCCACAAACCTTCTTTATTATCAGCCAAGTAGTTTCCTTTATTTTTTAGTTTCGAATTGGGATAATAAATTTCCCATTCTCCAGTTGCCAGACCATCTAAATAATATCCTTTTTGTTTAACCGTTCCATCCGAATAATAGACAAGCCACAGTCCATCAAATTTATCGTGTCTATAATTTCCTTTTGTATAAAGCTGACCCGAATAATTATAACTTTTCCATATTCCTGTTTTCTGATTATGTAAATATTGACCTTCTTCTTTTATTTGTTTTGTCTTAAAAACCAAAGAATCATCTTTCATATAATACGAAATATATTCTCCTTCAATCTGATTAGCAACGTAATTACACTCTATCATAACATTCCCGTTAGGATAATATCCTGTAAAGTCTCCCGATAATAAATTATTGTTATAATAACATGATTTACTAATACATCCATTAGTACAATCCTTATAATACGCCTCTAAATACCCCTGGTACATCCCAAATTGTTTTGTTGATTTTTCTTTAATAAATCCATTATCAAAAAAAGATATACTTTCGCCATTCTCAAGACCATTTCTTAATTCTCTTTTAGCCTGGACTACTCCATTCTCGAAATAACTAATCGAAACTCCATTTGGTTTATCGTGTTTATAAACCGTTTTTTCCATTAAAGACCCACTTTCATAAAATATTTTAAGAGTTCCATCTATAATATCATGTTTATAAGGTATAATCTGATTAGTATCTCCAGACTCATAAAAAGTAATTGTTAAACCTTCTAGCAAACCCTTAGAATAAGATAAAATTTGTTTTCTCTGTCCCGACTTATAATTATCTATCCAAATACTATCTAATTTTCCCCGACTAAATTTACCTTTCTGCCAAACTTGTCCGTTTTCATAAAAGATGGTATAAAACCCCTGCCTTAACTCGGTGTTATTCTTTGATACCAACACCTCATATTGCTCTCTAATTTGATTAGAATCAGGATAATAAGTTACTACCATTTTGCTTTGAGAAAAAGCAATTACGTTAACCAGAAGAAAAAAAAAGAGTATGAGTTTTACTTTATTACGCATCATTTCAGACTTAACAGAATTTATTTTTCTTCAATCATTATCTGTGCACCCTCCAAAGGTTTACGATGGCCATAATCCATGACAGCGGCCACAGCATATTTACCTTTTTCTAATTTCTTAGGAAGTGAGATTTGTATCAATCGACTTTGTTTAGGATAAATTGTAAATTTCTTTTTTGGAAAATTTTCTTCTTTAGCGGTCATAATATTAGCAACAGAAAGAGATACTTTAGCATCCACAACCTTATCTCCATAATTAACGATAAGTGCCTCAAAAGTTCTATTCTCTCCCTCTTTGGTTGTTTCTTTCAAATCTTGAATCTTTGCTGCGTAATTTCGATTAGATTTTGGAGACTGCTTTATTAAAACTACAATCCTAGGCACCAACACAACACCAGTAGCCATATCTTCATCCACATCAAAAGCCGATTTCTCTTTTGCCACTTGAACATGTGCCATCCCCCATCTAGTTTCTGAATGCCCTTTTGGAACAGTTATCATTAACTCAATTTCTTTCGACTCATTTGGATTTAATTCTACAAAAGACGGATTTAAAGTCAGCCAATTAGCCAAAGAATTTTCAGATGTCCCCGCTGCTAATGATAATTTATTCCCTTGTTTATCAATTGAATAATCTGATAACGTAATTTCAAATCTTTGCTTAACATTTGCATAATTTTTTATGCTCAACTTGGTCGATTGAATAGAGCCTGGCTCTGCGTTAAAGCTAACCAAAACTGGAGCGACCTCAAAATCTTGCGAAAAAGAAATTGAATAGATTAATAAGCTAAAAGCTAAAAATATATACTTCATAAAAATGTTATTAATTTTTTTAATATTAGTTTAAATCATTAGTGACATTTCTATAATACCGAAAACACCTAGATAAAGTTACAATAATATTACAATTATTTTCAACTATTCCGAAACATTTATAAAGATTCAGCGTAACTGTTATAGAAACATAAAAAATTAAAAATAATGAAAAAATTAACACTTTTTGCAATAGCTGTTTTTGTATTTCAATTCAGCTTTGGACAAGCGGTCAGAGACCGAAATGTAATTCCTGTAGCGGTCAATCTAAATCAAGTTCTTAGAATGACTATTTCTAATGGAGGAAATATTGAATTCACATTTAATACCATCGATCAATACAAGAATGGTATTTCTGGAGATCAAGCAACTTCTACATCAGCAGGTACAGTTGCAGCAAATCCTATGTACGTCACCGATTTCATCGTTGCTTCGTCTACTAGATGGAAAATCACTTATGGTGCAGAAGAGGCTACATTCATAGGAACAGACAATCCTGCGAATACTTTAGCATTAGATAATGTTGGTTATAGTATTACAGAATCAGGAACACATGGATTTGAAACAGGTGGAGCAAAAGGAACAACTGCTGGTGAAGAGTTATGGAGTATTCCTACAAATGCGGCTACAGAAGTTGCTGCACTGCAAGCATACCCTATTGTTCTTATTGAAGATAACGACTCAGGAACTCAAGCTAATGCAGGAGACGAAACAGATAATGCATTTCAATTAGTATGGCGTTGTGGTACTGTAGAAGGACAAGGAGATACTACTCCTATGAATGCTCAGAATCTTATTGACCAGCAACCTTCACCTACACCTGATAGATATGTTGTAAATGTTTTATTTGATTTATCTATAGATAACTAAAAAATAATTATAAAAAGGAGTTACAAAGTAAAGATTACTTTCAACTCCTTTTTATTAGAACAAAGAAATCTTACTTATTTGTATATATTTATACTACTTTTATTGTTAAATTAACAACACTAGCAATTACTAAATGAATAAGAGCATAAGAGCAATAGGACTGAGTTTCTTTATTTTTCTATCTATTATTGGGAAAACTCAAGAATATAATTATGCACGACTTTCAATTATTTATGGAGGCGATATTCCTTTTAATTTTAAAACCATCGATAATTATAAAAACGGAATTAGAATAGACGAAGGTACAATCATAGGTATTACCTTAGTAGACAGCAATCAAGTTGAAGCAACTTTAGAAGGTTTCGATCTTCGATTTAGATCATTCAACGCTCAAGCGAATATCGAGGGAACTAACGGGAATTTACCCTTATCGACCATACAAGTAGAAGCTAATAACAATATTGGGCTACCAGCTCCCGATGCTAATTATAAAGGCTTACAATCTTTAAGCACAAGCTGGGTTAATTTAGTTGAGTATACACAAAACCCTGTTAGTCCTCCAGATTTTAACAATCTTGATTGGGCAAATCATCAAATAAAAATTTCGTACGAATGTGGAGTTGCCTCAAGTTTACTAGGTGCTGCCTCCGATTACTATTCTGTAGAAATAGAAATAGAATTAGTCCCTACAGGTCCTGGATTCTAATTATTTGAAACTAAAATGATGTTATTCATTACATCATCAAACTAATATACTAAACAAAATACGCATCGATGAAATATGTTCTAAACATATATTTCTTCTTACTATTTTTCTTGTTGACATATAGCTCTTCACTTATGTCACAAAACACAGAACCCTCTGATAGCAATCTCACATCAAATATTGAAGATATCTCTTTAACCTTTGTAAAAGATCATATCTCACAAACATCCGATTCATTATATTTTAATGTCATTAAAATTGATAACAACACTTCTAGTCCGATAAACGGGAAACTTACATTAACCCTTCCTTGTGGATTTCAACTTATTTCGCAAAATAACACATTACTAAATATTGAAGCTAATCAATCGTATTATTTTCCCATAAGAGCCTCTATTCCAACAGAAGTAGAGGGCGACAAAAGTTATCTTATAGTTGCTGATTTTAAAAGTAATAATAAATTTTATTCCAAAAATAATTATATTGAAATACCCGGCCAACGTAAATGGAAAATGTACATAGAACAAAAAAGCTTTTATGTAAGCGAGTATAACCAAATTGCCGATTTAAGTGTTCATCTACAAAATAAAGGTAATACAACAGAAATGATAAAACTTGATTTCAAAGTTGGACATTTTCTCGATATTATAGATTTACCTGATAATCAAAATTATTTATACGTAGAACTGCCACCACACGTAGACACATTAATAAAATATCCCGTAAGATATTTAGGAAATTACGATAACAATCCAGACTATAATAATATTTGGAAAGAATCAGCCATCACTATTAAAAGTTCTAATCAAATTTACCAACGAACTGATCATATCTATGTAAATGAGATGGAAAGTCAATTTGTAAATTATAAAGACCAAAGAGAAACGCCATTGAATCTAGAATTACAATTCAATAATTTACTTTCTGGGTCACCAGCAAGATATAATGCTTCTGTTTTTGGCACTATCCTTTTTCCAAAAGCAAAGGAAGTATCGTACCAATTCTCAGGACGAAATTTCATGTTTACACCATACACCAATCAAGAATTATCTTTAGAACAAAATGGATATTATGATGTCCGATATAGAGATAAAACTAAATTATTTGAGCTAGGAAGCCAAATTGGCAATTATTCATTGCACAACATATACGGGAAAGGGATAAAAGGAGAAATTAATCCTAACTCCAAAAATAAATTTAATTTCGCGGTTATTCAAGGCCGATTCCGACCCAATTATGCTGGGTCAGTAATGTATTCAAGAAAATTCAAGAAAAGTTTATCTACAAATATTGGGTTTACCTACGAAGACAATAATAGTATAAATTATGACGCCTACTCCCTTCAATTTGGTAGTGGGTTTTCGTTCTTAAAACATCATAGCTTAGGCTTACAATTACTTCTTACACAAACACAATTTAACAATGTAAATAACAATCCACTAAACCATCAAGACACATCAGTATTTGGACTTTCTTACCAAATATATTACGCATTAAGATTTCATAATCTTAATTTCCGAATTTCTAACACAAATAATTTACACAATTATATCACCAACAGTAATAATAACAGATGGAATGCTTACGGAAATTATAAAATTTCGGACAAAATAAATGCAAATTTTATTTATGATAGATCTAAAATATTAAGTACAAGATATCCAGAGCGTTTTACAAAAGATGCTAATTACAACATTAACGATGTTGGTCGATTAATCTTTGGGCATGCTGCTTCTCGGAAAATTTATTATATGTTTGGACCAATTTATAATGGAATATATCAACAAACATATAACACAAACAACTCTTACCAAAGCAATTACAAAAATGCTTATTATGCATTAAACTTTTCTACACGTTTTCGTTTATCTAAGAACAGATCCATTACTCCTAATGTTAATATTGGACTTTCTAACGCTGCTTTTTCGAATACCGATCCTAATTTACCTCAAATAATTGAAAAAAAGAATGTAAAAAGCATACGTGTTGGAATTAATTATTATAGTAAAATAATTCGGCTCAATGCTTATTACAATAATGGTCTTGCCGCAGTATCTCAACAGCAATTATTATTCGATGGAGATTGGATAAATTCTGAATCTATACAGATAAGACCACAAATAGAAAAACTTTTTATGAATAACACCATCAGGCTGTCTTCTTATGTAAATTACATTTATAGAATGCCTTCTGGAAGAGAAAGTGTTAATTTAAACTTAAGTTTAAATTTTTATTTAAAACATGGATGGACCTTTTATGGTTCTACAAATATCTATACGACTAGCCGAAACGATGCTGAAGTTGGGCGTATTACAAACAGAAACTTTAGTGTTTTTATTGGAATAAAAAAATCTATTGATATTGCTCAGCCAAGAATTAAATATTATGATTACGACTTTGTATTCTATCATGATCAAGATGGAAATAAAAAACTTGATGAAAACGAACGTGTTATTCCAAACATGATGATGAAACTTCAACGAGACAGGAAAGTGGAACAAAGGAAAAGTAATTTTATTGAAATGGATTTAGTTTCTGATGCCGAAGG
>Ga0256842_1000858_pt1 | contig 26277 bp, 38 predicted proteins | sample 4559240metaG_FD_185973 | JGI IMG/M metagenome (GOLD analysis project Ga0256842, IMG submission 185973) | Hydrothermal vent microbial communities from Guaymas Basin, Mexico - 4559-240 | ecosystem: Environmental > Aquatic > Marine > Hydrothermal vents | place: Mexico: Guaymas Basin | collected... | reverse complement strand
GTAACTCGCAATCGTGTAATGGTTGAAGCAAATACCTCACCGCTCCTTCGGATGTCATAATCCCCCATTGTTTTTTGTCGGAATCGAATATTTCGAAATGTCTTTTTATAAATGTGTGTAATGTTTTTTTAGGGAGCTTGCAATAGTCTTTGAAAATTTCCCAACCATGTAACGAATTGTAGTTGTCACAACCGTTTTTTATTATGTGGTCTATTATTTCGTGTTGAGTTGGTTCGCATAATACCACGTAATCTGGGTTGCTTTTGGAGCATAACCTTTGTATTAACGTAGTTCCACTTCTGTAATAACCATCTATTACTCCAATTATCATGTCATCACCTTAAACTCATATTTTCAACCCATAATTGTTTTGTAAAGATTTCTTGTAGATGTCCAACCATTCTTTTTCGTGAGGTGCATGATAGACTAAGAAATTAACGAATTCTAAGATGCTCATACCATACCACCAATTCATTGGTAATCCATGATACCATGCTCTATTTTCTCTCAAGTTTTTCAATATGATTTCGTGGAAAACGTGGTAACTTATTAACCGACCAACCACTAAATCTGATATTTCCCCAACGAAATCGTATCTTTCGGTTTCAATCCACTCTTTCGGAACATAAACCCAATGTGTATAATTGTAATTAAATGGATAATATCCTTTTAATACTAAATATTTCATTATAATTATGTGGTCTTTCGGTTTGTCACCACTCCAATACTCGTTGTGTTCTATTACGAAAACAGGTTTATACTTTTCGATTAGTTTCTCAGCACCATCTACCACTTGTCTTTCCACACCCTCAACATCGATTTTTATAACATGTGCTTCGTCTACCACGTTGTCCAACGTGTCTACTAATACCAGAATTGCGTTTTCGTCATCGAAAGCACCGATATGGCTATTAGCTCCCCTCATGGACAATTTTGTCTTGCCAGAAATGTTGGAAACCGCAATGTCTATTATTTCCACGTTGTCACAATTGTTCAACTCTATGTTCTTTTTCAAGTATTTTAAGTTTTCAGGATTGGGTTCTATAGCTATAACTTTTCTATAGTATTTACTCATTATTATTGTGTATTTTCCTGTGCAAGCTCCGACATCGACAAAAACTTTGTCTTTGTTGCTCAAAAGAGTGCATAGTTGTATAACGTTGGATTCGTATTCTCTGATTGGTTCTTTGCTTGCGGGATAGTTCTCATCGACAAACCATTTAAAATCACCTTTTTCAACAACCTTTGCCATGTTAAATCCCCCCTACTTAACTTACACATAATCGTATTCACCCAATATTTTAATTATATTGTCGACGATTTTGCTCCAATTGTATTCTTTCCAAATCTTTTTCATGTTTCTCCTCGCTCTTCTCTTGTATTTACTTAGGTTGTCAACTACTTTTAGAATTGTTTTAGCGAGTTCTTTTACATCTATTTCCCATCCTCTACCAATGTGTATTGGGTTATCTGGAAGAACGATTGGTTTGTTCTTAGTAACACGAACTGGAATTGCGTATTGTATGTAATCCAAGAAACAACCTGCTTTAGGAACGATTGTCGGGATTCCTCTCGCTAACGATTCTAACGCTATACACTCGAATCCTCCACCCCTCGATGTAAGAACCGTAATATCCGATAAATCATACAATTGTCTATAAGATTCCAAATCGAGATAATTGCCAATTTCGATACATTTTAATTTTCTTAAAAGAGGTAAATAAGGGTCTAAACCTTCTAACCTTTTCGCTAAAATTATTACGTTGGGGTTCTCTTTTTGGACAATTTCCATCGCTTTTGCGAATAAATCGCATCCCTTTCTAAAGCCTGAATGTGATATGTTGTATAATACGAAAAGAAAGTTGTTTTGCTCTTTAAATTCTTTCAATTTTTGTAGGTCGGGATGAGTAATTTTTCTATCGTTTACCATAAACTCGTTTGGAATTCCATGAGGAACTACGTATATTGGCTTGTCTACACCACTTTTCTCGAATACCTCTTTAGTGAATTTTGACGGAACTATTATAGCATTCACCCTATTAGCCAACTCTACCGCTTTGTCAGATATTTTGTCACTATCTGCCGTGTCAAACGCTATGATGTCGTAACCTTTGTTGAGGCAAAGGTTAATCTTTCCAAGTTTTACTCTCGCTTTTGATGTAACTCCCTCGAAAAATGGGTAAAACAATGGGTGTATTATCAATTTACGATTGAATCCCCATGCCATTGGGTCGAAAGTATCCACATCGCATTCTACAATATTTATTTTGTCTTGCAATTTTTCTTTCAAATATTTTATGTGTTGTTTGCTTATAAAATGAAAACTAACTATGTTGTGCATAGGATATAGGTAATAGATGGCTTTCATAGATTATGCTTCGGGTATATTGTATATAAATATTGACACTTTCGTGGTCGGAAATACTTTAACATTAATTTCGTCGTTTTTGTTTACGGTGAAATCCATTTCTTTCCAAGTGTTTGCCTTAATCGGTTTGCCATCGTTAAGCCATGCTATTATTTCGATTGGAGCTACATTTGGTTTGAATTTCATGTATGTGTAAAAATCGTTGTTTCCAATTACTTTAACTCTTACTTTACCATCGAATTGTGCAACGAGGTTTGGATTAAATATGTCTTCCATTGCTGGTGCGACATAGTCAACTTGGTAACCGATTAGTTTCGGTCTTGCTGGAATACCTAAGTTTAGAAACGCATCTATTATAGTTTGCTTAATTTGGGATTTAGCATAGTCGTAAAAAGAGTAAACATCTACGACTTTCTTTTTCTCTATTTTTGTCGGAATATCCAAATTCAATAAAGCATCTTTTATAGCTTGTTCAGTTTGCTCTTTTGCATAATCGTAAAATGAAGCTATGTGGATTGGGTCTTCGTCTTTTAAGACCCTCTTTCCTTGAACCCTCAAATCCTCTGAAAATTCTCCTTTTCTGGAGTAAATAATATCGTTTCTTATCGACTCCGTTTGTAAAGAGTTTGCAACGCAATAGTTTGTCTTAACGTAATCGAAATAACCATCTACACCATGTATCTCTTTAATCCTATATTTGTCGACACCTATGTTATACAGAGCATCTTCGTCTGGAACAATATTCTTGTGAATGTATCCTACGAAATCTACCGCACTTTCTTTCTCAATTTTTTCGAGATATGTCGTCAAATCTATATACCAATCCTCTAAGATAACATCTCCAGCTTCAAGTTTTAACTTACTCCTTAGCTCATCGAGGTATGGCATGGTCTATCACCACCATTAACTTTTCCTTTGCTCCCTCATTTTCCTAAGTTTTGCTCTTTCAATGATTAATTCTTTCTCTATGTCATCTATTACAATCCAATCGACACCGAATTTTTTAACCTCTCCATTGAGTGTCCTAACTTTTTCAATCTCTTCTCTTAGTGTGTTCTCGTCTATGATGTCGTATACGTAGAGGTAAACGAGTTCGTTAACGATTCTTCCGATTTCCTCGTTGAGATTTCTCGCTATGGTGTATGCTGGATACAAGTTAACCTCGTCCTCTGGATAACCAAACATTTTCGCTTTCTCAACTAATTTCTTTAAATCTACAGGGACATATTCAGCCATGCTAACGAGTTTGTCAGGTGTCCAAATTGAGGTTCTAACGTATTTCTCAATCATCGCATTTATCAAGTTATCATCTTTGACATATTTCTTAAGCTCCCTCTTGGCTTGGTCAAGTGTTATAGCTCCTCTCCTCAACCTGTTTAGTATCGCATCTATAGCTAATTTAGATTCCGCTTGAGATTTCTCAAAATCAGCGTATTCGGTCAAAATTTTAATTTCTCTCGGTGACTTTCCTAAGTTACTTAGGTTCTTCATGAACAAGTCTTTGTCTATGTAACCATTTATATACGCATCAATGACACTCCTTATCATCTTTGCTCTTTCATCTTTTATCGGTCTTATTCTGAACACTTGTAAAATTATAGGTATTTCGTCTTTTGGAACACCAAGAATTTCGAGTTTCTTCTTAACGTATTCTTCGGGAATGTCAACGTATTCAGCGTAGCTCATCAATTGGGTAATCGACAAAGTGTATGTTCTAACTGATTTTTCAATTAACGCATCGATTACCTCTTCGTCAACTATGTATTTTCTAAGTTCGTTCTTAGCTTTATCAATAGTAATAGCCCCTCTTTTAACTTTGTTGAGGATTGCATCTATTCTTAATTTGTAAATTTCTAAACTCTTTTCAATTTTCGCATACTTAACTATCAATTCGATTTCTTCCTTTAATTTCCCAAACTTGGCTAATTCCGTCATTAACGTATCTTCGTCGATGTAACCATCGATGAACCTCTCAATAACAGACCTAATAGCTTTTGCTCTTTCGTCCTTTATTGGTCTAACTTTAAACACTTCCAACACTATTTTCTTTTCGTCATCTGGAACTCCAAGAGTTTCAAGTTTCTTAGTTATCAAATCTTCTGGAATATAGACTTCGTCAGCGTAACTAAGTAATGTCGAAATTGACAATGTGTATGACTTAGCATATTTCTCTATAAGAGCATCTGCCAAGTCATTAGTCAAACCTAATTTGATTAGTTCTTGTTTTGCTTGTTCAATTGTTATAGCTCCTCTCGCTAATTTCTTAAGAATTCCATCAGCTTTAGTTTTCTTGTAGAAACCATCATACATTAGTTGTGCAATCTCGACAAAGACTTTTTTCTCCTCTTCAGTTAGTTTAGCGTTGTTAACTATCTCATTTATAGTTTCGTCGAACTCGTCTTTGCTCATGAATCCTTCGGAGAACCTGTAAAGAATTCTGTAAAGCATGTATCTATACCAATACCTTATCCTCTCTATAGTCTTAATTTTCTTAAGGGAATTTGCTACGGGATAATACAACTTGTAATAACTTTCGTCTAACATTAGGTTTGTAAGTCCAAGAGATTTGGAAATTGATTGTATTTCTTCTCTTAGACTTTTAGTCATTCCATCGAATGGAATTATGTTTTCAGTTACTCCTCTCAATAAATCTTTGAAATAATCTCTTAGAATGTCTAACGCTCTGTCATACTTGGCTCTCAAACCAAGTAATTTTATTTCTCCATCTAAGAATTTCACAGGTATGTTTTCACCTAATATCTTGACATCTGTAAGGTGTGACAAAGTCTTGCTAAGACCATCGTATGTCATGAACCCTTCCTTGAAAGCGTTGATTACTCCCGTCCTTGCGTAAGTCCTCTCTTCCGCAAGAGCGTTCATGCACTCGGCTTGAGTTATCAACTTAACCCAATCGGGATGCATTCCTCTCGCAACTACAATCCTCAAAACTTCGTAATCAGGTATTAGTCCCCATTTATACATCCATCTCGTATCAATTCTCATTGGAATGTCTGCCATTAGGTCGAGCATGATTAAGTTGTCAGACGTAAACCCTTCAACCCATGAGAACGGTGCGTAATCGTGCCACTTAGCGTAGTATTTCAAGTATTTGTCGATGAATTCTCTTAATTTGTTCGGAATGTTCTTTATAATGCTCTCCACTTTAGAATAGTCCAATTTCGCATTTAATTCTACAGGTGCTTTAGGTGAACCACCGACTCTTTTACCAGCCCAAGTAAATTGCTCCGACTTAGTGGTAACCCATGCCAAGTTTGCCGTAGCTCTGCAAGCGAAATCCCACAATTTTTCTAAGCTCGGATACTTGTAATGTAATAGATAGTATAAGAACGCTATGTCTTCTACGTATCCTTTCATTTTCATGATGTTTGTGAAATTCTTGATTATTTCTTCTATTGGAGCGTTAGGTGGTGAAAATATGTCGTGTATCATCATTCTACATAGCTCGGAAGGTGAGGGTAATTCATATAGTAGCGATATTGGAACAATCCTATCTTGACCGAACCTGTCTTTTACCTTGATGTGCCAACCTTCGACATCTGCGGTAGTCGTAAGCCAAGAAATAACTTGGTCGTTGTAACCATACAACATCAAGTATCTCCTCATCACGTTTAGGTGTTCCTCGAATTTCTCTTGAATAGGCATGTGTCTCCTCGTTATCTCTCTCATCTCTGACAAGGACGGTAACTCGACTGGGATTACGTTTCTCCAAAGAGCGTTTGCTAAACGCATTATTGGTTGTGATGCCCAAATTGAAAAACCATATATACAACCTCTACGATACTCGTCAGCGTATTTCTCCATTTCGTCAGCAATTTTTCTTATTGGATAACCTAAGTTGAACCTCATCGTATACTCGAAACCACCAGAACCACCAGCACTCGCACCAGCACCTACGCCAACAGGCTCACCTTTAGCTTCGCCACTACCTCTTACCCTAATCGTGAATTTCTTTTCATATTGGTTGAATATGCCGGCTAATTTTCTTAGCGTTATTTGCATCCCTCTCGACAAGTATTCAGAACCGATGAATGTCAACATCACCGTTCCCAAAAGACCGAATGTCTCTATGAGTTGTCCTCTTTCGGATTTCGTAACTATTTTCTTAATTAAATCCAAAACAGCTTCTTCTATCGGTTTCGCAATGTTGTCGTATATCGTCTTAAAGACATTTTCTATAATGTTCGACAAAAATTTGCCTACTTTATCCCATATTGCCTTGGATGCGTTGACCATGTTTGAAATTACGCTCCAAATACCAGATAGAGTCTCTTTAGCAACATTTGACAAGATTGTAGTGGTCGTGTTGAATACACTCGTAGTTATGCCTTTAGTAACATTTAGTATCGAATTTATGGAACTCTTTATTAACGAAACCATGTCGTTAAATATTTTAGAAAATGCATCGCTAATAACACACCAAACATTTCCAAGGAACGAGCTTATAGAACCAATTGGGTCTTTTGAGAACTCTCCAATTTTATCCTCAACGAATTTAACCACGTTGCTTATATTTCTTATACGCTCTGTGAACCAATCTTGCAATGGCTTAATTGCGTTATCGTAGATATATTTACCCAAGTTTTTGATATTCTCTGGAATCTTACTTATCCAATCGACAAAGTCTTTCCATTTATTCGTTATCCAATCTTTAGCTCCAGAGAACCAATCTTGTGCTGTAGTTATAGCGTTCTTAAGCCAATCTGGTAAGTGTTCCCATATCCATTTTCCAATCTCGCTGAACGCATTTGCCAACGGTTTTACCACGTTGTCATTGAACCAACCTAATGGGTCTTTTGATATGTCGCTAAAGAAATCAGCTATGGATTTGAAATAATTGGGAATGTTGGTTATGTAATCTATGAATTTTTGTCTTATTTGGTCGAAGAAATGAGCTATTCCTACTAATGGATTGACAAATCCTTGAAACGCTTTGCTAATTTCAGCCATTTTTGTCGGAATGTCTTTTATAGTGTCCAAAATAGGTTGAACAAACGGTTTTATGTGTTCCCAAATTAGTGAAGGTAGTTCAGGTATTTTACCAACTTGTTGTCTAATCCAATCGATAGAGGTCACTATTGGTGTGAACATGGATTGTATAGTTTGAGATACTCCTTGAATCGATGTTGTAATTTGAGTAATTACGTTTTGGAAGAAAGTTTGAATATTCGTATATAAGTTTTGAATGCTCGTAATTGCAGATTGAAAACCAGATTGTATCGTTGATGCAATGTTTTGAATAGATACGGTTACATTAGTAATCAAATTCTGTAATGTTTGTTGAATATTCGTTATTACGTTTTGTATAGTCGTTATCACAGATTGGAAACCAGATTGTATTTGAGTGACTATATTTTGCATTGTGGTTGCGACATTAGTAGCAAAGTTTTGTATAGTTTGTTGAACATTCGTAAATAAGCTTTGTATTGTTTCCATTATAGTTCCAAATCCAGATTGGACTTGGGAAACTATGTTTTGGATTTGTGTCACTACATTTTGGAATAGGTTTTGTATAGTCGTTGTTATGTTCTGAATAGTCGTAATAACCGATTGAAAACCAGATTGTATCTGATTTACTATGCTTTGTATCGTAGATACTACGTTAGTGGCAAAGTTTTGTATAGTTTGTTGAATGTTCGTAAATATGCTTTGTATAGTCCCTAAAACCGATTGAAATCCCGATTGGATTTGGTTAATCACTCCTTGAATTGTCGTAGTTACGTTAGTCAATATGTTTTGTAACGTTTGTTGAATATTAGTAAATATGCCCTGTATAGTGTTAGTTATTGATGTAAAACCAGATTGTATTTGGTTAATTATGTTTTGCAACGACGATGTCACATTCGTAAGGACATTTTCAATCGTGTTTTGTATAGATGTAGATATATTTTCTATAGATGTTATTACGGAACTAAAACCAGATTGTATTTGGTTAACTATTCCTTCTATAGAAGATGTTATGGATGACACGTAGCTTTCTAAAGTCGACGTGATTGTCGAACTTAGGTTTTCAATGGATGTTACAATACTACTCATTGTTGATTGTATACTACTAATAGCGGATTCAATCGTGGACTCAATACTGTCTACAACACCACTTATAGCATCTCTTACGCTATTTATAGCACTATTTATGGAACTTTCTACAGAATATATTGCACTTTCTATCGCTGATTTTGCAGAATCAATCACGGATTCTATGAAATCCATAATTGCCGAGGACAATTGACCGAGGGGGTCTGTAACACCACCATATTCGATATAAAACTCCTCAATATCTTTTAAGCTAAACTCTTCAAGTGTTTTTTCAACATTGAACGCTTGAATAATTATTTCGTGATTAATATTTACGCATTCTACATCAGTCGACATCTTTACCACCCTATATTTCTATAAGACATGAGACTTTTAAATAATACTCTAACTCCTTTATCAACCTCTCCTTGAATTCTTCGTCATCTTTAACCATTATGTGGAAAACGGGAGTTGTTTTGTTATCTTCTTTGAAACGCAATCCGATTAAGTAACGGGGTTTTATTAGTTTCCCCCCTACAACATTCACTTCCATTATTTGAACTTTAATACGCCTACGTGCTATTACCTCTACGTTAGGCTTGTTGAGATACCTATCGTCGGGATTGACAACGAATTTACCAATGGTGTATGGTATCTTGTTTACTATACCGTCTTTCCCAACGACTTCTTTAAGGTAATGCTCTTTTACATAATATATGTCAAAATATAACTCGTCTCCCCCTTTAACTTTAACCATGTTTACAATTTTAACGATAAAAAATAAAATAGTTATGCTATTTTAGCTCTCTTAATTGCTCTTATTATACTTTGCAAATTCTCTTTTAGTATTTTCCTTAAATCTTGTTCTTTAGTTACGAAAAGGACTCCTTCTGTTAAATCTTTGTCACCTTTTTTAACCACGTATTTAACGTTAGACACGTCATCAGTAATTTTTTCTATGTTTATAACTTCAAGAGAGTATCCTTCCAATTCAACCTTGTATCCTTTGTAAGCCATGAAAAATAGTTAGAATGAGAATTTAAAAAATTTTGTGATTATTTTTTTACTTTCTTCTTAGTCGATTTCGTAGTTATTGTAATCATGTCTTGCATTTTCTTTAGAATTTTGGCAATTTCTTTTGAATTTTCGTAGACTTCACAATTGTCTCTATTTTCGCAATCACAAGTCGCTACTGCGAAAACGAGTTTTGTGTTCAATTTTATCAATTCGGATTGCAACTCTAAAAACTCTTCTGGGACTTGGTCTGGTATCGGTGCTTGCACATCCTTTTCGACACCATCTTTATTTACAACCATGGTGTTATTTTCGTATAACCGATATAAATACATTTTCATTACTTTTGTTTTGCTTCGATGTCCGCTACGGTCTTAAACAACTTTATAGAGTCTACAATCTCACGAAGGACTTGCTCATCGCAACCCATTCTTTTATATTTCAATATTAAATCGTCTTCATTTAATATTTTTCTCCATTGTTTGTGTTTTCTGTGAGGTTTGTAATGCATGTAAACGTATTCTTTTGCGAATGCGATGTAACCAAGTCTGAAATTCCCGTGAATACCGTGTTTATCGAGTATTGGTTTAACGTGTTCTATAATATTTTGCAACCGTGCTTGGTGTTTGCCACCTTCCCATTTGAAATCATACCTTTTCTTTAGGAAAAACACCCTTTGGTATAGTGTATGTTTTGGAGGCGGTATTTGTTTAGTTATCTTTTCAATTTCTGGTCTTATCTCGACATCCAAACCTTTCGTTATTGGTGTTTTCGAAGACCTTTTCTTAAATTCTTTCACCCTTTCGTGTAAATTCTTGGAAAGGGGTCTTAACACCTTATCCTTGTATTTTTTCTCCGATGGTATCACCCTTGCGTATCCTACCCTTGAGTAATTGACTAACGTTTCGTAAGGGTATTTCGTAGGAATATCTCTCTCAGTTTTGTAATCGTCTGTCCACCTAATTTTAGTTAATCCCATTATGTTGTTTCTCCTTTTAGTCTTTTTTACCACTTTGGCAACTCCAACTACTGAAAATCCAACGTAAGAACTATTTAGGGTCTTGCTTTCCGCTATAAGCAATTTTTCTATTAAAGACTCTATGTAATGATTAGATATATCCTTACTTTTTAGTATTTCTTTGTGCGTTTCTATGTATTTTTTCAACGCATGATTACATCTTTTATATGTTGGAACGCTTTTTTCGGTAGTTTGGTATCTTATATTCCACAAGAACCTTGCCAAGTCTTTTGGTGAGACATTTGGGGGGTCGTAATAGCTGTAATTATACCTCGATACACCGTATTTGGCTTTTTCAATTCTTTGAAAATCGAAAACGAAATCTGGCATTTCAAAATCGAATTCATCGTATGGAAAATGCAAATCCAATGCTAAGTAAAAATCGAGTAGAAAATTAAAGCTTAGGTTGAACCCAATGGACAAGTCTATTTTGGGTAACTTGAACTCCCATCGTATCATGTTCACGTTTAGCCAATCGGTGTCAGTCGTGTGTTCTATGTATTTCTCTTTCCTATCTAAAATACTCTCGAATGGTGCTTTTCTAACCATGTTTATTCACCCTTTCTTTTACTTGATTTCTATAATCCAATCCAAACCGTGCTTAACGTAATCAATCAAATCTTTTGGTATTGCGAGTCTAAGCTCTTTCATCAATTCAACGTATTTAACGTGATAATCCCAATTTTTAGTCCATTCCCTCGCTTTGGTGCAATATTCTTGATATTCGTCTTTGTTATTTTTGTAAACGTCAATTGCGTAAGCTATCATCTCCGCAAGCATGTCGGGTGTGAAAATGTGGAATATCCAGTATTGATACATGTTGCATTTTATGGCTTGCTTGTCGATGTAATTAAACATGAAATTGAAATCTGGTGAAGAAAACTCGTTCATCGGAGGAGCATCTACGTGTATAGCTGGAATGCCTACCGAATTTGCTTCCAAAATAGGTAATTCGAAACCACCACAAAAAGCAGGGTGAATTAAGTAATCGCAACAAGCCATATATCCTAAAACGAATTCGTGTGAAGAACCACCAAAGGTTTTGATGAATATTGCGTTGTCTATTCCTTCGAACTTATTTTTAGCCGATTCGTCGGCAATTAAGAAAACTACGTATTCTTTCTCGTAACCTTTATCGTTTAGTATCCTCATAGCATCCGCTAATCCCTTAAGGTTCTTCCTTGGGTCGTCTCTCGCAACTACTATGAACTTAACTTTGTCTTTTGCGTATTGTTGAACTTGTCTTTTTTGAATGTAATTTTTCTTGTGAATTTCCTCTCCAAGTTTCCAATCTATAGCATGGTGAACTACTTTCTTTACTTTCAACCCAACGGATTGCAAGCACTCTTTGACGAAATTGCTCACGGCAACGAACTCGCACCTTTTTATGTTAGAATGCGTTACATTACCTATGGTAGGAACACCCTCGCAAGTTACATACAACACTTTTGGCTTTTTGCTTAACAAATATGGAACTACCGCATCACCGATAAAATTTATAGATGCTAATTGAAACCATATCGCTCCTGCCACGTCGTCGTTGTTTAAATCGTTTACAGATATTGTGGACTTGAAAATTCCTTCGTAACCGCACTCACGTAATAGTTTCTTAAACAAGTTTGCTTGGTTCAACATAGAGTCCGCTTGCAAAGGTGATATGTAGACAATCCTACTTGCCATGATTAAAAATAGGGTGTTAGTAAAAATAAATGTTTAGGTTTTAGGAACAAAAACACAACCATACGGAGAATGCCTAACAACATCTTTCCAAAGAGGTATAAACTCTTCCATGATTCTTAGGAGTTTTTTACCTTTCTCAGTTATTTTATTGGCTATTGGTTTTCTGAATATGTATGGAACATTTGTTTTTTCATACCTTTCAATCATTCCTGCTTCTTTCAGCATTTGTAGGTATTCGCATAGTGTTGATTTTGGTATTTTTGTTATGTTGTAGAGTTTGTTAGTTGTTAGCTCACCATTTGAATCCAATGCTTTTAATATTATATATACCTTGTTTATCTCTTTCCATCCCCATATCATATATAGTATTAGAAGTCCGAACTATATAGTAGTTGCGGTTTCCGAATATATATGGTATTAGAAGTCCGAATAATATTAACTTGTTTTGTTAGAATTCAAAAATTGGTCTTTAAAAAATACTAAAAAATAAAAAAATTAGGATTAGAATCGAGTAATTATAGCCTACTGAATTCAAGCATATGCTGAAGCTCCAATAACCGTGTGAATTATCTTGTCGACAATGTCTGGGTCAAGACCCTCTGCGATAGCCTTTGCTTTCCATGCTCCAGCAGTCTTCTGAAGAGCAAGACCACTCTGGTGACCCTTTGCCCTGAACAAAGCTCTCGCCAAGTTCAAATAAGGAATTCTGAAGTTTCCGAAAATACCGTTCTCGTCAAGAATGTCCCTTACTTTCTTCTCGACATCAGTCAAAGTAGCCTGTCCTCTCTGTTGCAACTGAACCATTTTCTGCTTCCTGTTTTCGAACTTAGTCTTAACTACGTCTGGTATAACTGCTAAGTCGTAGTTCTCAACCCTATCCGTAAAGTCTCTATATGGCATATCCCCTCACCACCTACCTATTTTTATCGCCTATATTTCATTTGCAAAGCTCTAAATATAAATCTTTCGTTTGAATTATAGAATTTATTAAATACTAACCTCTAACTAACTAAGGGATAAGTATATATAGGGTAGTAGGTATTGGATGATTATATGGTAAGTAACAAAAGCGACCTTTTTGAAATAAAAACCGCAGAAGCAATTGAAGAAACTTTAGAACAAGAAACAATAGAACAAACGATAAAAAGAAAATTGAAAGAGAAATTGCCACATATTTCGCAAGAAGACCTCGACAAAATTGCAAAAAGCCTCTTGACAGATTTAGCTGTAGCAGAAAGCCGTAAAGCCTACGCTGTTAATATCCTCTACAGAACAAGGAAATATGTTCAAGGTTATTTGAAGAATTACAGACTTGAAATTGAAGTCGTAGACAACCGCTATCCTCTTGAGTTACACGTAAAAGTGTATTATTGATTTCCTTTTAAAATGCTCGAAAGGGTCTTTATTATCTCGACACCATACTCGTCAAACCAATCTTCCAAGGACATGCATTCGAAACCTATATCTGGAACAATACTCACTCCGACGATTTCACCTTTTTCATTGGGTTCTTCTACAATTTTTGCTTTGAACTTGGATAAGTCAATGTTCAATTTATCGACACCTTCGACAAAAATGTTTCCTTTGCTAATTTGAATTGGTAATTTTTTCAAAGTTATTGGTTCTCTGTTACCTAAGAAAGCTTCTCTTACAATTTCGATAAAGCTTTTCTTTCGCTCTTGAGGTTTTGTTGTCTCTAACAAAGCCTTTTTAACAACATTGTATAACATGCTTTCCAACTCTTTCATTTTCTCAGAAAAGACTTCATTGACAATCCTTTTTATAGCGTTTGTATCAATTACTTGTGGTTCTATTCCTAAAACGATTTGCTCTATCGTTTTGGATATGGATAATCCTCTCTTCTCAGCAAGCTCTTTCAATTTCTCGTATGTAGTCTCGCTTATACTTATAGCTCTGAATTTCCCCGAAGGCATATACTTTACTTTACTTTACAGTATTTATACTTTACTTTACTTTACTGTATATACAGTAATTTACTTTACTGTATTTACTTTACTTTACTTTACTGTAAAATTATTACTGTAAAATACTGTAAAATGGGTTTAATTAAATGTGTTAAAATAAAAACTAAAAGACAACAAAAAAAGGTGTTTTAAAAAAGATGTTTTAGACAATCAATCTTGTTTGGGTAAGTATCTTTTCTTGTAGACTACATCTCTTATAGACCTTTCAGAGACATTTAAGATTTCTGAAATTTCTTTTATATCGTATCCTTGTGAATACAAGTTCCAAATTGCGGGAGCGATTTCTTTGACCCTACCTTTCCACATTTTCTTATAGACTTTGACTTTGTCTATGATTGGTTTCAAATCGTCAATAGTGTATATTTCCTTATTAGTTCTTTCCAAGAACTCCTTTAGAATTTTTACTATCTCTTTGCGTTCGGATTTGTTTAGAAACCTCGGTCTCGGAAAACCAGTATTTCTAAAGAATTCTTGGATTCTTGTTCCAAACACTTTTCCATGCTTCTTTACGAATTGTTTGTGAGATGGGTTCATGATATACTCGCACAACAACTCCAATGTCTTTCTGAGGACTTTATGTTGCCTACCTATGTTTTCAACTTTAATACCCGCATACCACAATGAACGAACTACTGTGTTGTAACTTACATTGAGCATCCTACTGATTTGGTTTACGTTGTATCCTTTCTTGTATAAAGAAACTATTTCTTGTTGTTTCTCTTTCCACAAGTAAGTTCTTTTCTTTGGCTTTTCTTTTTGTTCGACTTTTGGTGTGGTTTTTTGTTTCTTCTTTTCTTTCTTGGCAATCTCCTTTTTTACAATCTTTTCAATTTTTGGTTTGGTTTGTCTTTTGCTTTTTCTCTTAGATTGAATGAACTCCAAAACCTCTTCCAAGTTATTAAACGACATGTCTAATCCCCCCTTTATTATTTTATAAAATTAAAAATGTTCGAACTTTGGACAAACGTAATTAGGATATTTGTATATGGGTGGATTACCGAGCATACATTTTCCCGTGCATTCGGTTTCGGGATACCAATGTTTACAGACCAAGCATCTCCTTTTCGGAGTCCCTTTATTCAATTTTCGACTTAGGAAATTTTCTATTAAATAGTCGTTTAATAACATGTTGCATCCCCTCTGCCAATTTAAACAACCCTATTACTATGAGTGAAAATATTATTGTCGACACTCCTACCAAAGCCAAGATTAGCATTCCCATTGCGTAAGTTCCAACAACTATGGTTGCTCCAATTTTCAATATGTCCCATGTCATGTCGAACATAGCTCCTCACTCTCTAACAACGTCAAACTCTAATCGTATCCTTTTTCCAGAACCTACCAAGTATTTTTGTGATATTGCGAAATCGCAACACTCCCAACAACCCCATTCGAATAGCTTTCTTTTGTTTGTTGTGTTTATGTGCGGATAGTAAGTCTTTGCTCCACAAATCCTACATATTATCCAAATCCCCATTTCCACCACTCTCCTAAAAATTATTGAAAGAGGATTCTCGCCATCGCTACTTTTGTTTCGTCGTTTAGGTTTGCCTTGTTCTTTCCAATTGGGTTCTCTACGAATTTCTCTACCGCTTTCTTGACATTGTCCAAGTCCACACCAAGTCTTTCCTCTATCTGACTTATCGTTTGCATGGTTAGTCTCTTGTAGAAGCTCACTCTGTTTTCATCGTTGAACTCCTCGACAGCGAATTTAAGTTGTGCTATCGAGTTCACTAATTTGAACGCATACCATAGCTCCCTGTCGATGTCGTAACCCCAATGGTATTCTTTCTCCCCCCTCTTGTATTTTTGCTCCTTTGCGAATTGTCTTATTGCCAATTCGACCACTTCGTATTTCTTGAGACCTCTCCTCTTCGCTATCTCGTCCACTATTTTCTTTACCTCTTCTTTCACACCTATGCTCTTCCATCCCATAAGACACCACCACTTTCAATAATAACCACATTCTTCCTTACCTTTCTTGTAACCCTCTTCATATCCGACATCGTAGTTGTATTCGTAACACCTTTCGCATCTCGTTGCCCATTCTCCACATTCGCAAACCCCAGCATCGAATTCGAATTCTATTTCCTCTGGAATCCCATTATTCCATCTAACGAAGATTGCTACGGTGTCTTTCTTGTTCTTAGCCATCTCTTCAATTACTTTCTCAAACAATTTCGTTAACCTCTCTTTCACATCCAACACTTTACCAACATTCATTTTACATCACCTCTATGTAATTGTTATGGTATTAATGTTATATAAGGTTTTCGAAACACACTACGTAGAATGAGTTATAAATTATGGACAATTGTCGAAACCATGTCTATTATAATAAATTAGCAAATTGTCGAAACGAAAAAAATAGGAAAGACCTCAGAGCGACCTTTTCTTCATCATGGATACGGTCAGAACCCCGAATTCATCACACATCAGATGTCAAATTGGTTTCTTCATCCCGTATCCACTCGGTGTCAATCCGTGTTCATCATCGGAAATGAGATACATTGTTTCAAAAATCAAGTAACATTTTAGGGAAAAAGTAACCTATGTAGAACTCTATAATGTCACCAATGAATTGGTTAAATGTTTCTTTACCTTTCCTTCTTTTATATAGGTATTCTGCGATTTCGTAAGCTACGAATATCAAACCAAGTATTGGGAAGAACCAAGCTATCACTCCCACGATGAAATGGACTAAAGACCTAATATCGTCAAATACAACGACAGTCATATTTCACCACTCTCTATAATCTCTTGAATCTTTGCAATCTTTTTAGCGTAGATTTCGCATAATTTGGTAGTGTTTATAGATATTTTTAACGTAGATTTTTCTTTTTGAGATACAAATACAAAATCGTATCCAAGATTTCTTATGGTAGACCCTTTTTTCAAGCGAATTCTAAACTCGACTATTTCCCATCCCGCTTTGACAAGTTCAATGTATTTTTCTATCGCTTTTATAAAATCTGTGTAAACTTCATGAAATGTATCTCCCTCGAATTCTGGCTCATAATCCGTTTCTCTTAACATATCACTTTCAAACTCGTAACCTTCGACAACGAAAGCTAAATCATCATTGTTGAAAAATATGTCTCTTATCACACTTTGATTTATTACATAATCTTTTACATCCATTCTATCACCTTCCTATTGCTTAATCACCATTTCTGATATTTGCAAAACTCTTTGAGGGTCTTTGCTTCCATCTGGAAATTCGAATGTGTAATTGAACCCTTTTTCGAACCAATCCTCAACTTTGCTAATTAACAACCTCTCTCCTTCGTCGTTCTCTTCGATGATAACTATTTTGTCAACTCCATTTTTCTTTAGAATTGAAAGTATTGATGTTGAAATCCCATATCCATCGTAGATTCTGAAATAGTGTTCTTTGAATTTTCTCCTCGTTACGTAGTATTTTAAATCTCTTTTTTCGATTATGTATCCTGTTTTCCTACCTTTGTAGTAAACTACGTAAGTTTCCACATCCGTAGGGTCTTTAACGATTTCAACTCCTTTAAACAACTCACTTGCTGGAACTATCATCTTTCCTCACCACCAAAATCAACACGTTCTTATCGAATTTCTCATTCTGATAATATTCTACGATGTCTCCTTTCTTAATGTTCAAGTTCTCAACGACTTGCTTTGGAATGATTATTGACAAACTTGATTGTCCTTTCTTGCTTACTTTGCTTTTACCTACCCTAATACCTAAATCCATGATAGTTATTAAAGTCTTATTTAAATAAGACTTTCGGTGATTCAATTGTCTAAAAGAACGATAATTGTATAAAAAATGTTAATTATTATTGATTTACGTTTAATGGTTTAATGTTGTTCAAAACGCTCTTTCTAATTTTTCTTGATTTGTTTCTTTTATATTGCTCCTCAGCTTTTGCGACCATTTCATCGTAATTGTCGGGAACTACAATGACTTTTATTCCTTTTTCCTCAAGAGAGTCGTATTTGTCTTTGTTTGCGTTGTAGTCCGACTCTTTTACCAAAATTTCAAAGTGCGTTGGTTTGAAACTCATGAATATCCCCGCATGTTTCTTTATCTCGTATCCAATCAAGTTGTTTTTCGTTTCAACGTATAAATTCAAAGCTTTTCTATGTGCGAGGTATACTATCGTTTTACCCAATTCGAAATCCTTGGGTATCGATGGAACAGCTTTGCTTATACCAAGTTTTTCGGCTTCTATTGCAAAGTCTTGCGGTGTAGGGTAGAATTTCTCTCCGACCCATAGCATAAAGGCTTTCTCTGGTGGGTGACATACTGGACAATGTTGGTCGCATGTGCATTGCTCTGGATTTCTTTCTAAAGCTATTTTACATTGTTCGCACAACCATATGTTTCTGAACTTCTCTCCAACGAATTCATCCGCTTTCTCCATAGGTTCTCCACATTGTGGACAGATTATTATTTCCTCACCACATTCCTTGAGCAATTTTCTCGCTTGCAATCTGACCCACCCTCTTGTAAACTTGATTCCCTCTCCGCATACTGGACATACTGTCAATGGATACGGTAGTCTGTGGCATGGTATAAAGATTCCTATTCCTCTAATGTATAGTTTCCCCACTTTTCTATATCCACACCCTCTTCTCGGTTCTAACTCTCTCAAATACGTTGGCATGTCTATCACCACTATAATGTATGTATAAAAGATATATAAAGATTACGCATTAGTTATGGTTTCAAACGTATTTTTTGACCAATTTAAGAACAACGATATAGCGAGGAATTTTCTTGTGGAGTGCTATTGCCTTTTCAAGCCATTCCTCTGGAGAACTGAAACCACTTATTTCGAAATACCTAATTCTATTCGTTGTATTGTTAAGAACGACTTTTTCTATGATAGCTTTGGCAACGGTTTTCTTGTCAATGCCTTTAACCATTTTGACATAAACAATTTGGTTCACTTTGTAAGGGTAATCCCTCATTGTCGCTACTCTTCCGTTTTCCAAGAGGAAACCAAGAGCTTTAGAGGACTTGAAAATCATGGAAATCACTTTCTTTATTTGTTGAAAAATTCTCTTTTTTGGATAATGAACATGTTGCTATTTCTACACCAATCGTTTCCTCAATTTTATTTCTATACAATTTAAGAAAACACTCGGGACACAATATCAAGTCATTGTCTATAATATAAATATTGCCAATTTTTTTATTACACATGTCACAACAAACCATCGTGCAATCACCTTTTCTTGTTTAGGTATTCGTCAATCGTTATCAACTCGGTAATCCATCTACCTTTTATGCGGTATCTCAACCCTAATAGAACCTTGATATTGTAGTTCTTTTCAAGCTCTTTTAGAGCTTTAAGCTCCTTTTTGCTTATTCTTGGCAATTGGTTGGGTTTTGATGTCTTCTTACATTGGATGCACAATGGTTTGTTGTCAATCATGGCTTTGTTTGGAATCGCAACTAAATCACAAAGTCGATGACTACCAGCACTCCTTATGACATAGAACCCTTGCTTTTCGAGTTGCTTAAGAATGTCCATTTCAAGGACATAACCTCTTTTATATTGTGGAGTCTTTCTTTTTAGAGCCATAATACTCACACTCTTCTTTTTTCAATTTACAATACCTTAAACCAGCACACCAACTCCCCTCGTAAATGCAATTGGCTGTCCAAACAACGTAGTATCCTTTCTCATTAGTTAAACGTTCTTTACTCATGTTTACCCCCTCTTTAAAAAAATAGATTGAATTATTGGTTGGGGTTTTCCCCTCTTATTTTTCCACCCATTTTGAGCAATTCCTCTCTTATTTTGTTTACTATAGAAATCGCAATTGGTTCGGATATTGCTGTGAACAATGCAAAAATGTTCATTAGCAAAGATATTAATTCAAGTGAGGTTACGCAAGAATCATACTTGAAATACTTTTCAGCTATGTTGTTCTTGAAATACTTTGAACCATCGTCTATTTTTTCGACTATGTTGTCAGGTAGCATAGCAATGTATCTTAAAGTATTATACCTTATCAAATATATACTCATGTAATATTGTGATAGCACGTAAACGAACATGTTGTTTTGACCGAATTGTTCCAATGCGTATCCTACCATTTTATCGATGTGTTCCATACCACTCATTATGAAACCTATGTCGAAAAACACGTCATTACCTATCGCTTTTTCCACATTTTTCTTAACGTTTAGCGTTAGTTCGTTGTGCTTTTTGAAAACGATTTCATACTCTTTAGCAATGAATGTCTTTGCGGATAGGTCGTTAATACACTCTGCACAAACATGTGTTATTTTGGAAAACCTGAATATTTCGTATCCTATGCAATCTATTATCATTGCGTTACGCAATATTTTAAAATCTTCTTTCGTTTCCACATCGAACTCTACCGCCAATTCTCTCATTTTGTCCACGACCTCTTCAAACGCTCCCATATTGAAACTTACCTTGTATTACATATATAACCCTTTCGGTATTATATTGTAAGACCAAAAGAGTTATTAAAGGTATGCACAAATGTAAATTATGGTAGAGCGTTATTATTGTCCAGCTTGCGACTACGAGAGTAGTTCTTTATACGTGATTAAAAGACATTACAAGCAAAACCACAACATATTCTATTGTCCGATTTGTAAGAAAAAATACAAGAGGGTTGCGTTGCATGCGAGGGAGATATACGAAATATACGGTTGTGAAGAGCATGCCGTGTTGTATTGGTTGACTACGAGTAAGAAAATAATACTTGAGGTAAAAGACATCGTAGAAAAAATGTTGTCAAAAAAAGGTTTGTTGAATTGGGATTCCTAATTTTTTAAAAATCTTAGCTTAACTCTTCTGGTGTATCCCATTCGAATACGATTGTTAATACACCTTGCTTTTCGTCGAATGCTACCTCAACGGTTCTTTCGTCTAAAGCGAACAAGTCAATCATGAATTTGTAATCGTAGACATTTAAGAAATTCTCACTTATGCACGGTGTGTAGCATCTGAAAGTAAATGCTCCTTTGTCGCAATGTATTATCTGTATTGTTGGAATCTCGTTCTTTGAAATTATGTATTCCAACACTTTTTTCCACAACTCTTTCGCTATTGCTATCCTATCCTCAATACCTAATTTTTTGATTTCACTCTTCATAACTAAACACCCTTTATTTATAAATGTTTTTAATAAAACATCATGGAGATATTTCTCTACCCAATACGTAAATCTCCTTGAGAGTTTCGTAGTATTCGCTACTCCAACCGAAGTGACATTTTTCGTATCTCTTTTTGTCGTGTATAATCCAGAACCCCCTGTCTCCTCTCCTCTCCACTCTCCACAAGTTGCCTATTTTACCGCATTTCGGACAAACCACTTGTATTTGATTTATGTAATTAGTATTGTTTCTTACTACTCTCCACTTGACACCATTCGTAACGTTCCAACCATTATTTTCCTTATTAATGTTAGAATCTTTCAAAAAATCTTTCAAAACAATCATAGTTATCACCTTCCCATGAGAACTTCAAAGACTCTTTTTCTGTTTTCAATCATAATTTTTAGAGATTTTGCAACATTTTCATCTTTACACTTTTTCAAACGATATTCGAGATACGCTATCTCTTTTGCGAGTTTGTCGATAGTGTTTTGCGTTTCTTCAACACCTATATATCTCCTATCGACATCCCCCATGGTCATCCCCTCAATAAAATTACTTATTTCTTAAAAAATTTCTAATTCTTTCTCGCTCTCTCCTCTTTCTAACATTGTAGATGTATTCTTTCAACCTTTGGAGTAAGTATTTTTCATAATCTGTCAACTCTTTCGGCGGATTTAGTTTTTCTATTTGTTTCTTCATGCGTTTTGGTGCGACTTTGTAACCCAAGTATAGGTATATTCTGACCCATTCTTCACGGAGTGGAGCGACTAAGCCCGCTGTGTAGATATAAGCGAATGCTTCCTCATCACTTGCTTCTTCGACTTTCTCTCCTTTGAGTTCCTTGAAATGCTCAACGAACCTCTGAATTCTGATTCTTTCTATGAGCCATTTTGGGATGGTCTCCCCCCAATCTGGATTTGCTGTAACTATCGTTGGCTTTACTATAGTCATTAGTTTAGCTACTAAATAATCTGTTCTCTTGCTCATGGTATCACCGACCAAAAAAATTAGAGAATCCTCTTTATCAATCTGAACACTATTTTGCCTTCGTTGTATAGTTTTTCAAGCTCTTCCTTGCTTAAAACTTTGCCTTCTTGGATTCTCTCTAAGAATTGAATAGCAAGTGCTTCATCCCAGAGTTCCATGTCGACAAATATTCTGTTTGGCTTTACCTCAACACCCAATAGTTCGCTGAGCAACTTAGCGGTGCTTTCGTGTCCTACCGCTGAAATGAACTCTCCTTGTCTAACCCAAGCTCTCGCTTGCTCTAAGCTAATCTGTTTGCAAACCAATGCGAAACAATTTGCACTACATGGCATCACTAATGCACTTAATAGATACCTCTTTCTTTCCAACCCTTCTTTCTCCATACCTATCACCACTATAAAGTAGGAGTAATATGTATATAAAAGTTACGCTACAATTAATAGATTAAAAAAGACGATAATGTTTTGTTTTTGCAATACAACCTATACCACTTGTCAAATTGATGAAAAGTAACTCTCATTCCCTTTAATACACCTTTAACATAATCTTCTTTTAGCTTTTCGTGAGCTTTCTTCCACTTGTAAAAGAATTCGGGACATTTTTGCATTATTGCAAGGAATTCACATTCTTTCAAAGCTGGACAAATAACGCAATTTCCAGCCCTTCCTATTTCTTCGTATAATGGGTTGAACGGTAAGTTGTTTTGTTTTATGTAGTCCCAAACATCATCTCTTCCCCAATGGTAAATCGGATAAAGTTGAATTTTACCGTATATTTTTTTACGTGGTCTTATTACACGTCCATCGATTACGTTTTTAGAAATCCACGTTCTCCTTCTAAAAGAGTCTCCTTGCTTTACTCCTGAAATTGTTAAATTTACCGTGTTATTTTTGTTAAATTGAATCATCGGTATGTCTTTAAAACGTTGTAAACACCACCTTGAACCAGCCCAAAGAACAGATGGATACCCAAGTTCCTTTAGCATGTCGAAGAAATCTCTATCGTATCTCAAATGAATAAGCTCTAATCCATATTCGTTTGTTACCTTGTGAACGTATTTGTTGCATTTTGGATGTGTGTTTCCCGTAATCTCGATATAGACTACTTTAAAGTTGTCTTTCCAACATTTATAGGCTAAATCGAGAACTACCAAACTGTCTTTACCACCTGAAAAAAGAACGTATTTTCCATTCCAATTTTCGTATTTCTCTAAAATTTCCATTGTTTTTTTAATTTTATCGAATAACATAATAAAATATCAAAACATTTTGGAATCGTTTTGACAAAGGGTTTTGAAAGGACACTCCTTGCAATAGAATTTTCTTTCTGCCAAGGGAAGGTTGCAAGGTGGGGGGATGTCGTTCTCCAGAGCGTTTTTCAGAACTTTAGCCTTATCGAGTGTGTGTTGAAGTAGTTGCCAATCCCCATAGTATTCGAAAATTCTCACTCCAAGTTGGGTTCTGGAGATGTAAACTAAGAGTCCCTTTGGCTTGTCGAAAATGTGCATGTAAGCGTTGATTTGTTCGATGTGTGACGAATATGGGTTGTGAGGTAGCTTGTTGCAAGTCTTCAACTCCACGACTACATCATCAGCCAAGACATCTGCGGTCGCTTGGATTTCTACACCTTGATATTCGTAAACGGTTCTGACTTCTCGTTCCCCATTGAGGTATTCGGCTATGATGGGTGTAAGCATGTCGTGAACCAATGCACCGAAAAGCAACCAGAAAGCCATTTTCTCGTTGAGAGGAAAACCATGTTTCTTGATGTAATAGCTCTTACGGATGCAACCCGTTAGGTCGGTGACATGAATGGTGTTTGAGCGGTCTTCTTGGTATTGCTTAGCCTTGTTGAATATGGCTTGAATTATCAATTCTTCAAGCTCTTTCATGTGAAATCATCTCCTTAACAATTATCTTAAGTCTCCTTTGAGCTATCAATTTACGTTGAATGGAATAACTTTTAGTTAAGAATGCTACCCTTTTAGTTGTGATTTCATCAATATCTTCAATCGAAACAGAATGAACCGATTTCTTATCATGTGGTGCTTGACATTCGAAAATCACTTTATCTTTTAATATCTCCTTTACGACTCCCGTTAGAGATGCTAAAGGATTGAAAATCGTTGGATAAGTCATGCATTGGAATGGTTTTATGTCGTGGATTGAGCATTTTCCATTTTCGTAGAAAATACAGTAAGGTTTACCATTGATTTTCTTTGTTTTTATGGAAATAGATAGCTTGTTTTTCTCGATTACGAAAATGTCCGAGAAATCTTTTCCCGTGTGCTTTAGGATTCTTATTATCTCGGGAATAGTGACAAGTATTCTTTTGTTTTGGCAACACCACCCACATTGTTGGCATGGTCTTACGATTTCTATTGATTTCTTAGCTAATTCGTATATCTCCATATCCATTTTGATAAGTTCTTTAATTTGATTGTTCAAATCAACCATCCCAATCACCACCTTTTCTTTAATAACATAATATAAAAAATAATCAAAAGTATATCCAACAACAATACTAAAAATAACAATAAAAATATCATTTGTATCGCTAAGTATGCCAACCCTATTATTTCGTTGGATTTTTGTATCAAATACGATGTGGTGTTCATTTTCTTTAAGGTCTCAACATTTTTTGATTATTCCAATAATCTATTTCGCTGGACTTGGGACACAAGTCGTGCAATCCATAGTGGTGTAATAGTTTCATTAGTTCTACAAGGTTATGTAATGTTTTGTTTTCCTTTAGACTCTTCAAGGAAATTAATAAGCGTAATTTTTTGGAGTCGTCCATGTCCAATTCGTTTATTTTCTTAATAGTTTCTTTTAACCAAGTTTCGAAATCCCTCATTATTTCTTGAGAACCCATTTTCTCACCCTCCCCCTTTCTATAATCTTTGCTTTCTTCAATATCGTTTCTACCAACTCCTTGTTTCTTTCTTTAGCTTCTTCGAAGAACTCTTCTCCAATCTCGTCGAAGATTTTTCTTACACCATTGAGCAACACTTGCCTCATACTGTCGTATTTCCCTTCCGCTACGAGTAGAACTATCTTTATGTAGTCCTCTACTGGAAGCTCCGAGCTAATTTTTACCACTTTCCTATTCTCTCCACTCATGATATAAATTAAGTATAAGAGATATATAACAATTACTATTTCCTGAAATAAGAATTGTTGATTTTATGCTCCTTCGACACCAAAACAATGGTTTGTTACAATATCAATTTAAATTGTATCGTCTTTTTACCTTTAAGAACTTGTGGTATCACTTGTTCCGCAATTTTGTAAGCGACTCTCCAATGCACCATGTCTCTAAGACAATCTCTCGTTTTGCTACCCAAAATTTTCCTAATTTTATCTATTTTATCTTGTATTTCGTGATATTCTACGAGAGATTTTATTTTGTCTTTAACACTCGTAAAAGTCGGTAAATCGACTTTAATTCGTGCAATCTTAAGGTTAGACCACAAAACGTGTCTATTTGCTATACTTGTTGGTCTTATTGGGGGTTTGTAATAAGGTTTCACGTTTTCCACGACAAAAGGCTTTCCTAAATTGTAAAGCTTATCGATTAATTCGTATAACCTCATATCTGGTTTTACACCCATTTTACGTCTCCAAATTCCAACAATACTGTGAGTTTCGCATGGTGGACTTGCCCAAATAAAATCGTAATTTTGCAAATCTTCATCGGATAAAGAGTAAGCATCTTTTCTTATCGTGATGCTATAAGGGTTAAGCACTTTGTGAGCCTTTAGAACTTTGTTGTCGATGTCTATTGCGTAATATTCGAAATCGATGCCATTTTCTATCAAATATGCTTGGAATCCCCTCGCAACACCCCCAACACCACAGAACAAGTCAACAATCTTAATCATAAATAAAATTAAAGTAACAAGTATATAATTTTTATGGTTATGATATAATAGACTCAATTGCAAATCGTCTATTGTCCAGATTGCAATGAGCAATACGAGGAGTTGTCCGAAGAACTGGAAGAACTGATATTGCAAGCGCAACTTGAGGGTAGGGTGAAAGACGTTCCGAAGATAATCGACGAGTTT
>Ga0256842_1000857_pt1 | contig 26288 bp, 24 predicted proteins | sample 4559240metaG_FD_185973 | JGI IMG/M metagenome (GOLD analysis project Ga0256842, IMG submission 185973) | Hydrothermal vent microbial communities from Guaymas Basin, Mexico - 4559-240 | ecosystem: Environmental > Aquatic > Marine > Hydrothermal vents | place: Mexico: Guaymas Basin | collected... | reverse complement strand
TTCTTGCATGCACATTGAATCTGGCCAGCCTCAGTGCACCACATGCAATATAAACAAAACAAGCCAGCCATCCAAGCCTTCCTATGGACTGAAGTGACCACTTAAATATCAGAATACCAGGTGCAACCCCAAAAGCTACTAAGTCTGAAAGAGAATCATACTCCATTCCAAACTGGCTTGTTGTGTGGGTGAGGCGAGCCACTCTTCCATCCAGCATATCAAAGATACAGGATATAAGGATCATGATGGCTGCAGGCTCATATTTTTGTTCCAACGTAGATACTATTGAAAAAAAGCCGAAAAATAACGAGACAGTAGTAAAAAGATTGGGTAATATATATATTCCTTTCCTTTTCTTTTTTTTGTTATTATTTTTATTAATTCTTCTTTTTTTCATAATTATACCCTAAAATACTTATACCTGCTTTTACCTTTTGCCCAGGACTTACTATAATATTACATTCTTTATTTACAAAAAGTTCCACCCTTGAGCCAAAACATATAAGTCCAAATCTTTGGCCTGCTACCACTTGATCTCCTTCCTTGACCCAGCATATGATCCTCCTTGCAAGGATGCCTGCTATCTGAATAAGCACAAAAGGCTCAGATGAAGTATTTGGCTGAAGCAGAATCCTATTTCTCTCATTCTCTTTAGAAGCTGAGTCCAGATTTGCTCTGAAAAATCTTCCAGGAGTATGTGTAACATTTTTTATCTTTCCACTTACAGGAATCCTGTTTACATGAACATCCAAAAGAGACATGAATATTGAGATCTTGATCTTATCTCCCACATCTTTTACCTCCAATATCCTTCCATCTGCTGGAGAAAGAATTGCTCCTTCAGAGACAGGGCAAATCCTATTAGGATCTCTGAAAAAGAAAGCAATAAATGAAGTGAAAAGAGCAAAAATCAAAAAAAGCCCTTCTTTTCCCAACCAAAGAAAAAGCATGCTCAATACTATTCCCAGCAATACAAAGGGAATAGCAATTCTTACAAGAGGTAACCTGTTATTGATGTGTTTTTCTTTCAATTCCTTAACCCATAAGGATTTTTTCTGATTTCTGGAGGTCTGAGATATATAGGTTCTAAGGATAATATTTCATCCACATCACCTTTTTTAAGTCTTTTGAGCCCCAATATGCCCACATGCGCCGCACTTATATGCCATAGATGAGAAGGAGCAAGTAAGGCATCTTTTCCTATATATTCTTTTATAAGGTTTGCTTGACTATCGTAGTCATTCCCAATAAATAAGGTCTTTTGAAATCTTTTAGAAAACTCTTCGATCTTTATACAGCTATCAGACGTTTTTCTCACAAGATTTCCATTTTTAAACTCGAATTGGGCAAAAAAGTACTCCCTTTTTCTGGAATCTATTATAGCAGTAACAGGAATACTACTATATGCTACCTGCATAGCAAGTGCTTCAAGACTCGAAACTCCTATTATAGGAATATTCATAGAAAAGCAGATTCCCTTTGCCACAGAAAGAGCCACCTTTAATCCTGTAAAACTGCCAGGACCAATTGCTACCACAACACAACTTATGTCTTTTATATTATTGCATGAATGCCTTAGCAAAAAGTCTAAGCTTGGTATAAAAAAGGCAGAGCCAGAGCTTAGAGGCATTATCACCTGCTCTGAGATAAGAGTACCTGTGTCTGATAAAAGTGCAATAGAAAATTGTTTAGTAGTTGTATTCAAGACCAGTATCATTATTTTGTCAAAACCCTCATAATATCATTATACATTACTATTGCCATAAGCCCTATCAATAATATAAGACCTACTTTGTGGGCAGTCTCCTGAACTTTCCGATCCAATGGTCTCCTCAGAATAATCTCTATAAATAGAAGCAGTATAAGACCTCCATCTAAGATTGGCACAGGAAGCAGATTCAATATTCCCAGATTAATACTTATTACCGCCGTAAAGGGAAACAAATATCTCCAGTCTTGCTGAGCAATCTTGCCTGTGATTTGCCCTATTAATATAGGACCTCCTAAGGTCTTCATGGGCACAACCCTTTTTACCAGCTTTACCAGTGTTATACAGGTAAGCCTTGTTATTTCACAGCTTTTATTAAATGCCTCTTTTACAGCCCCTAGGAAAGAAAACTTTAGAATCCTTTTTTTGCCTGAAGCAACTATCCCTATGATAACTGTCTGAACCTCTTCACCAAATATGTTTTTTACCTTTCCGGGTCTAGGTGTAACTTGTATCAGATAAATATCATCCCCTTTTTTAACCCTTAGTTTTATAGGAACACTCCCTTTTTTACGAACTATTTTTTTTATGTCTTCCCACCGTCTTACAGGTATATCATCTATAGCCAATATAAAATCTCCTGGCTCTACACCTGCTAACCATGCAGGACTTCCCTTTTCTACTTTTCCTACTTCTGGAGCTAAGACCTTTTCCCCTACTATGGCATAAAAAAATACGAATATAAAAAAGGCCAAAAGCAGATTAAAGATAGGCCCAGCTGCAACAATAGCCATCCTTTTTAAGATAGGCTGATTATTAAAAGCCCTATGCTCTTCCCATTGAGGTATAGGCTCTTCTTCATCTAAATCTTCTCCGAGCATCTTTACATATCCACCAAAAGGGATCATGGATATAGCATATTCTGTTTCTCCAAACTTTTTTCCAAACAGCTTTGGGCCAAGCCCCAAGGAAAATCTAAGCACTTTTACATTAAACAGTTTTGCAACAATAAAATGGCCAAGCTCGTGAAATAAGATCAGAACACCCAGGATTAATATTAATGGAAGCACATAATAGAGAAACACATGAAAGGTATTCATTGCTATCCCTGCATACTTTTAATAACATCCCTTGCTTTTTGCCTTGCCCATCTGTCTGCTTCCATAACAGAAGCAATACTGTTTATAGGGAAAGGCTCATGAATAGACATTATTTTTTCTATTATAACAGGAATATCCAGAAATCCTATCTCTTTTCTCAGAAATGCCTCAACCGCAATTTCATTTGCACCATTCATAACAGCAGGCATACTTCCACCTATTCTTATAGCATCATATGCCAATCCAATGCATCTAAATCTTTTAAGATCCGGCTTTTCAAAAGAAAGTATTCCGATCTTATCCAGCTCCAAGGAGGGCAAATCATTTTTTATGTGGTGCGGATAAGAAAGAGCATAGGAGATAGGAATTGCCATATCAGGAATACCAAGTTGAGCAATAATTGAGCCATCTTTATATTCTACCATAGAATGGATTATGCTCTGAGGATGTACAAGTATGTCTATCTTATCTACTGGGATGTCAAAAAGCCATCTTGCTTCTATTACTTCCAAGCCTTTGTTCATCATGGTAGCAGAGTCTATGGTAATCTTTTTTCCCATTTTCCAATTAGGATGCTTTAATGCCTGTTCAGGAGTAACATTTGCCATTTCCTCTAAGGAAGTATTTCTAAAAGGACCTCCAGAAGCTGTAAGTATTATCCTTTTTATACCGTCCTTAGGGTGCCCCTGAATAGATTGAAAAATAGCAGAATGCTCACTATCTACTGGAATAACAAAAACGCCTCTTTTTTTCACTTCCTCTACAACAATAGGTCCAGCCATAACCATTGTCTCTTTATTAGCAAGGGCAATATCCTTTCCGGCCTTTATAGCAGAGAAGGTGGGAATAAGCCCTGCCGCACCCATTATGGAAGAAATTACTATGTCCGATTCAGCTAAGGTAGCAACCTTTACAAAACCATCTTCACCCGAGTATATCTTCAGATCTTTGTCTGGAAGTCTGTTTTTCAGCCATACAGCATCTTTCCTTTGCAATACAGCAACTGCCTTTGGTTTGAATTCAGCAATCTGCCTAAAGAGAAGCTGAACATTTCTTCCAGCAGTAAGACCGACTACTTTATATTTTTCTGGATTTTGTCTTATGACCCTCAGGGCTGTAACCCCTATGGAACCTGTTGATCCAAGTATGACTATATTTTTCATCTTCCTATCATGTATCCATAAAGAAAAGGTATTGCAAATAAAAGAGAATCCAGTCTGTCCAACACACCCCCATGACCTGGAAGTATAGAACCAGAATCTTTTACACCAAAGCTCCTCTTTATAAAGGATTCTGCAAGATCTCCTATTTGAGCAATAACAGAAATAAAAACCAAAAAACATATCATGCCACAGGAAAAGGAGGAGATCTTGAAAGCCCTTATAAACATAAGCCCTGCTATAGTAGAACAAAAAAGCCCACCTACTGCCCCTTCCCATGTCTTATTTGGACTCACCTTTTTGTGCAACTTGTGTTTGCCAAGATATCTTCCAAAATAGAATGCCCCTGTATCTCCGGCTATAACTATGCAGATTAGAAACAATATCCATGCCTTGCCAAGAGGATGTTTATATATCATCATTATCATAGAAAAAGGTATGGCAATATAAAGCACGGATAAGACCGAAAATCCTATTTCTTGAATTACCTCTCTTGCAGGAGAATGATTAGAAAGAATGGCAAAAGAAAAGCAAAGAAAAACAATAAAAAAAACTGACAAAGGAAAAAGATACATACGTCCTATCAAGATTGTAAGTAAAAGAAAAAGCGAGGATATATATCCAAAAAGCTGGGACATAAAAGCAATAGAAGTGATAGTATAGAATTCCTTCAGAGCCAAAAAAAGAAAAAAGATCAAAAAACTATAAAAAGTCCAAGAAGGAGAAAACCCTATGATATATATGGTCAAAGGAAAAAGAACAAAGGCGGTGAGCCATCTTTTCAGATGCATTAAACTCCTCCAAACCGCCTTTTTCTTGTGGCAAAATCCTGGAGGGCACGGATATATTCCTCTCTGCCAAAATCAGGCCATAGCACATCTGTAAAATAAAGTTCTGTATAAGCAATCTGCCACAAAAGAAAGTTACTTATCCTTTTTTCTCCTCCCGTTCTTATAAGAAAGTCTGGATCTGGCATCTCCAGATACAGATAACGAGCAACAAAGTCTTCTGTTATCTTATCCAAATCAGTCAGGTTCTGCTTAATTCGCAAAACACTTTTAAGCATATCTGTAATCTCCTGTCTTCCGCCATAACTAAGCGCCAAGACCAAGGTCATGTCTTTATTATTACTCGTCTTTTCTATTGCTTCTAAAAGCTTTTCCCTTGCCTTTTCTGGAAGCTTCCATATTCTGCCAATAGCCTTCAATCTTATGCCATTTTCCTGCATTTCAGAAAGCTCTTTTTCCAGATATTCCACCAATAGATTCATCAAGGTTTGTATCTCTTCTTTTGACCTTTTCCAGTTCTCTTCTGAAAAGGAATAAAGAGTAAGCCAAGGTATGTTAAACTCTCTAGTGGCTTTTACAATCTCTTTAACAGATTCTGCTCCTTTAAAATGACCCTGAAATCTGGGAAGACCTCTTTTCTGAGCCCATCTTCCATTTCCATCCATTATTATGGCCACATGAGCGGGCAGTTTTCTAGGAAGCTCACTCATCTTTTACAAGATCAGAATTCCATAATCTCTTTTTCTTTTTCATTCACAAGCTTATTTACCTTTTCAATAAACTCATCCGTGATCTTTTGCACCTCATTTAAGGCTCTTCTATAGTCATCTTCAGAGATCTCTTTTTCATTTTTAAGTTCCTTGAACATATCATTTGCTTCTCTTCGATTGTTCCTTATAGCTACCTTTATCTCTTCTCCCACTTTTTTAACCAATTTTACCAGCTCCTTTCTTCTTTCCTCTGTAAGGGGAGGAATAGGAACTCTTATTATCTTGCCATCATTTACAGGAGTCAATCCCAGCTCCGACTTCAGAATCCCCTTTTCTATATTTCCTATGATTGACTTATCCCACGGCTGTATAAGGATCAACCTACTTTCAGGCACAGATATAGAAGCCACCTGTTTCAGAGGCATCTCTGTATCATAACATTCTATCATAATATCTTCTAAAAGGGCTGTAGAGGCTCGCCCTGTTCTTATCTTACTCAGTTCTCTTTTTAGCACATTTATGCTCTTGTTCATCTTATCTCTTAATTCAGCAAGTATTTCTTCCTGCATTGCCCATCCCTCCTTTTATGATTGTGCCGATCCTTTCACCAGAGATTAGTCTTTTCAGATTTCCTTTTTTTTGGATATTTAAAACCACAATAGGAAGCTCATATGTCATAGCAAGAGATACAGCAGTAAGATCAAGTACGCCGAGCCTTTTCATTAAAAATGTTTCATAATCTATGGTCTCAAAAAAGACTGCCTTAGGGTCTTTTAAAGGATCAGTAGAATAGACTCCATCTACTTTTGTGCCTTTTATAAATACCTCTGCTCCTATTTCCATTGCCCTTAGCACAGCAGCAGTATCTGTCGTAAAAAAAGGATTTCCTGTGCCACATGCAAATAAAAGTAGCTCTTTGTTAGAAAGAGCTGTTTCCACTAATTCTCTTGAAAAGGACTCTGTAAGTCCTTTTACTTCTATAGGACTTATAACTCTTGCCTTTATGGCTTTTGCCTTAAATATCTGGGAAAGGGCAAGACAGTTTATAAGAGTCGCAAGCATTCCCATGTGATCCGCTACTACCCTATCAAATCCATATTCTTCATACCTAAGTCCTCTGAATATATTTCCACCTCCCACCACCATTCCTATCTCAATCCCCATGCTCAAAAGTTCAGATACCTCCTCTACTACTGACTTCAGAGCAGAGGGATCTATTCCATAGCCCTTTTTACCCTCTAACGCCTCACCACTTAGCTTCAACAAAATACGCTTATACATTACGACTCTTCACCAAGCTGATATCTGACAAATCGTCTTATAATTATATTCTCTCCTGTTTTGGCTATGAGCTCATTTAATAGATCCTGAACAGTAATATCAGTATTCTTTATAAAAGGCTGTTCTAAAAGACATGCTTCAGTAAAGAATTTCTTTAGCCTCCCTTCCACAATCTTTTCTATTACATTTTCTGGCTTACCTTCTTCTCTTGCCTGAGAAGCATATATCTCTTTTTCTTTTTCAATTACTTCTGAAGGAATGTCCTCTCTTCTTATAGCTATTGGATTTTGAGCAGCTATCTGCATTGCTATGTCTTTTACAAAATTTTTAAAGTCTTCTGTCCTGGCAGTAAAATCGGTCTCACAGTTTACCTCTACCAGCACCCCTATCTTTCCTCCAGGATGTATATAAGCATGAATCTGTCCTTCTTTTGCTTCTCTTGCTCCTCTTTTTTGTGCAGTGGCTATTCCTTTTTTGCGCAGATATTCTATTGCCTTTTCTATATCTCCATCACACTCTATAAGAGCCTTTTTGCAGTCCATTATACCTACGCCTGTTCTTTCTCTTAACTCTTTTATCAATTCAGTTGATACAGCCAATTTAATCCCTCCTTTTGTTGTTTTTAATTAGCTGATTTCTCTTCTTTTCCTTCTTCTGTCTCTTTTTTGATAATCACTACCTCAGGGCCTTCTTCTGAAGACTCTGTCTTTTGCTCTTCAGAAATAGCTTCAAATTCCTCTTCATCCTTCTCTTCCACTGCTTCCTCTTCTTTTCTTCTTTCTTCTAAGATCTTCAAACCTTCTATACATGCATCTGCTATTCTGGAACATATAAGCCTTATGGCCCTTATAGCATCATCATTTCCCGGAATGGGATAGTCTATCTCATCAGGATCGCAGTTTGTATCAGCTATAGCAACTACAGGTATCTCAAGCTTCCTTGCCTCCCTTATTGCTATATGCTCTTTTTTTGTATCCACAATAAATACTGCACCTGGAAGTTCATCCATGTTTTTGATTCCACCTAAGTTTCTCTCTAGCTTCTGCAGCTTCTTTTCCAACTTCAAGGCCTCTTTTTTTGGATACTGACTAAATGCCCCTTCTCTTTTCATTGCCTCAAGTTCTCTTAATTTTTCTATGCTCTTCTTAATGGTTTGAAAATTAGTAAGAGTGCCACCAAGCCATCTATGAGCTACATAAAACATACCACATCTTTCTGCTTCTTCAATTATAGCATCCTTTGCCTGCTTTTTAGTGCCTACGAAAAGAATATTTTTTCCGTCCGCTACAGTCTTTACTACAAACTGATAAGCCACATCAAAAAGTTCTACTGTTTTTTGAAGATCAATGATGTGGATTCCATTTCTGGAACCAAAGATATAAGATTTCATCTTTGGATTCCATCTCTTTGTTTGATGTCCAAAATGGACCCCTGCCTCTAAAAGCTCTTTCATTGTTACTACACTCATAGTCCCTCCTTGCAACGGTTTTTTCTTTGGTTCAGGCTACTGCACTCGGCAGAACCGTGCACATCCTGAACCTGTTTATTAGCAAAACACTTATAGAGCCTGTTCAAAAGGATTTTTTAAACAGACTCATTGCTGTCTTGTTATTATAAACAAACACTGTTAATATATAAATAATATATAAATGTCAAAAATTGCTTTGTATTTCTAACACCAGAGCCTTCCTTTGGCAAGAAAAATTTAGCAATATGGAAGAAAAAGAAAAGGAGCTATTAAAACTGAGATATAAATTGGATGAATTAGAAAAGGAAAGGCTTTCTCCTTGGGCATGTCTTAGTATAAATGCTGTCAGAGCAAAGGAAGAGGAAGAGATACTAGATGGACACAGACAGTTTTTTTCTGTGGATGTGGACAGAATTTTACACTCTCTTGCCTATACAAGATATATAGATAAGACCCAGGTGTTCTATCTTATAAAAAATGATCATATCACCCACAGGGTATTACATGTGCAGCTTGTATCTAAGATAGCAAGGACCATAGGAAGACTCCTTAGATTAAATGAAGACCTTATAGAGGCCATTGCATTGGGTCACGACATAGGCCACGCACCTTTTGGCCATGATGGAGAAAAGATATTATCTGATATATGCCAGACATATGGAATAGGCCCTTTTCTGCATAATGTTCAGAGTGTAAGGTTTTTGCAGGAAATAGAAAGAAAGGGAAAAGGGTGGAATCTAACACTTCAGGTCTTGGATGGCATACTATGTCATAATGGAGAGGTATATACAAAGAAATTAGAACCTCAATGGAATAAGAGTTTTGACACCCTCAAGCAAGAAATAGATGCTCTTATGAAAAATAAGAGTATCAAGCTTATGCCTATGACCATGGAAGGATGTGTTGTAAGAATGGCAGACATTATCAGCTATGTGGGAAGAGACATAGAAGATGCCATAAGACTGGGTATTGTAAAAAGAAGCGACATCCCAGAAGAATGCAGAAAGATATTAGGAGATACCAATGGAAAGATTGTATATACCTTGGTAGAAGATCTGGTAGCAAACAGTATGAATAAGCCCTATATAAGTTTTAGCAAAAAAGTAGGGGAAGCGCTAAAAAAACTAAAAAAATTCAATGAAATCTATATATATTTAAATCCAAAGATAAAGGATCAAACAGGAAAGATAAAACTTATGTTTGGACTTTTGTTTGAAAAATACATGGAAGATTTACAAAAGGGAAATCAAGAATCAGATATATTCAAAGGATTTTTAGATGGTATGTCTGAAGAGTACAAAAAAAAGAGAAAGTATCCTGAAATTGTGAGAGACTTTATCTCTGGTATGACAGACGAGTATTTTCTGACTCAGTGTAAAAAAAGACTATTTCCTGAGATAAGGATAGGAAGATGGGATGGGAAATAATAACAGATAAAGAGATAAGAAAGGAAAAAGAAAAAGCAAGGAAGTTGAGGAACACAAGGTGGTGGAGAAAAAAGATAAGTCGAGGTATCTGCTATTACTGTGGTGCAAAGGTGGGAATGAAAAATCTTACCATGGATCATATAATTCCTCTTAGCAGAGGAGGAAAGAGCACAAGAGAAAACATTGTTCCTGCATGTAAGGAATGCAACAATAAAAAAAAATATCTTCTTCCTGTTGAATGGGAAGAATATCTGAAAAGGATCAAGAATCAAACAGATTAGGTTTTATATACACCTTAAGACCTTTTGCCTCTTTTCCAAAAAGTTCATAAGCACTGCCTCTGTTTACAGAAATTTCTAAGAACCCCGAACTTCCTATGAGTGCAAGAAGCTGTCCACGAGGCACATCAGAGTAAGTTTTGCTAATTTCTCTTATCTTTCTTCCCCCTATTTCTACCTCCAAGCCAGAGAGCCTTCCAAAACACTCTATTATGTCCTTTTCAGATATGTTGGTTATAAGGTTTCCAAAACGATCTACCCTTATAACAGAGCCAACTATCTGGTTTTTTAAGAGCATAGGTCTTTTTATTTCTAACCTTACAGGATCATTTATAGAAACTCCCATATCCAGAAGATGAACTCCTTTAGAGATATACGCTGCCACAGGAGCAAATATATCTCTTCCATGAAATGTGCTGCTTATATCTTCTAAAAAATATTTCCTGTTAGTTAGATGAACTATCAAGATATCCTTGTTATCAGAAATAATAGGCCAGAAAAGCCCATTATCTGGGCCAACAAAGAAAAACTTTCCCGCCTTTATTGCTATGGGCCTTCTTTTCCCACCTACTCCAGGATCAACAACCACTAAATGAACCGTAGCTTTGGGAAAATACTCATATGCGTCTTTCAGGAGAAAAGCTGCTTCTAATATATTTCCGGGTTCTATTTCATGGGTAATATCCACCAATTGTGCATATGGGTTTATGGAAAGAATAACCCCTTTCATCACCCCTACATAGGCATCCTTTATGCCAAAATCTGTGGTGATAGTAATCACACTTTTATCCATCTACTTATATATATCCTATATTTTTTCTTGGCTCTTGGCCTGTTTCATTACTTCATCAAAGTTAAGTATGTCCATATATTCCCATTCTCTATATGCCATACCAAATATCTTATGCTTTGTAAGAAGATTGAGAATATCTTTTTCTAACCTGAGGGATGCAAATATAAGATAAAGCCTTTTATCCAATAGTTCAGGAAAAAGTTTCTTAAATCTATTTACTTTTTCTCTTACAAACTCAAACACATACTCTGGTTTTGGAGTTGCCTTGACCTCAAATAAAAACACCTTGTCTTCACATATAGCAATGGCATCAAATTCATCCCTTAAGTCTTTTTTTCTTTTCTTTATCCTGATACCTATATACTCTGGATCACAGTAGAAATACTTTCTTATAACAGGCCCTATGGCAGGAGATATGATATCCTCCACTATTGTGCCAAGCTTATTTGCCAGCTCTCCCCATCTTTTGTTCCACTCTTTAGTTGCTTCCTTGCGCTCTTTTTCCATGTTTTCTTTAAATTTTTCCATACTTTCTCTAAACTTATTCATTTCTTCTCTCATCTCTTTCCTGTCTTTTTCTGCTTCCTGTTGAAATCTGTCCATCTTTTCTCTCATCTCTTTCCTGTCTTTTTCTGCTTCTTCCTTAAACTTCCTCATTTCATCTTTAAATTCCTTCATCTCCTGTTTAAACTCTTTCATTTCCTGAGCCAGGCTTTCAATCTCCATCTCTGTTTTTCTGGATTGATATACAAGCTCCATCATGGCTTCTTCAAGCCTGTCTACCCTTCCTTTTAATGCTGTATCCTGCATCATTTCCTCCAAGACAAATTTTCTTTTATAATTTCACAAACTCCAGTTAATGGGTCAAGTCCAAAATTTCCTCTAATACCAATTTAAAATCATTCTAAAAAAGGCTCTTTAATATAAGGATAAAAAGTAAGCTTTTTAATATCTGAGGTATAATACCAAAATTATTGTATAAATGTTTTATAATCTGACCTTACGCAAAAGTTTCTCTCTTATCAGTATGCATTATAGGGATAAGACCGGACATGGAATAAGGGCAAGGGGTTTTTCGGATGCGACTGTCGAAAGGGCACTGTCTCTTCGTGGCTTATATGTGGGGGAAACCGCAGCCCGTCACTCAAGTCTCTCTAAAACAAGCATAGTCCTTTACCAGACATCCAAGCCCATCATTAGTAAGCATATTTGATTATTAACAGTTGAGTGACGGGAATGCGGAGGGGGCAGGTATCCCCCGCAGATAAGTCATAGAAGAGACCAGCCCGAGAGACTCGGAGCAGACGAAAAACCCCTTGCCCTTATTCATAGATTTCTCTAATATAACAAAATTGCACACTAGTGCACTTCTAGATAGGGTATTTGTATTCCGCAAAACCTGCACCATGTGCAGAACCTTGTTCTTCTTCTTTGTTCAGAAATATATACTACTAATGTTCTTTGTTTGGCGACTGAAACCCACCTCCTCCGGGTGTTTCTATCCTGAGTCTGCTACCCTCTTTCAGGCTCAAAGAAAATTTTCCAGCACATTTTATCTCTTTTCCATCTGCTATTATTATATTTATCCCTTTCTTTCCTGGCATACCACCATACAACCCATAAGGAGGAAACTTCCTTCTTTCACACATAACAGTAACTTCTGCATCACATAAAAGCATAAGCTCCTTCACTATCCCATCTCCTCCCATATATCTTCCATACCCTCCAGAGCCTCTTCTGATCCTATATTCAGTCACCATTATGGGATATGCATATTCAAGTGCCTCTATAGGAGTATTCATAGTGTTTGTCATGTGGCATTGGATTGCATTCTCTCCATCTCCTTTTGCACTTGCGCCCATTCCACCCGCAATTGTTTCATAATAAGCAAAATGTTTGCCTGATCTCGGATCTATTCCTCCTATGGATATATTATTCATGGTTCCCTGACTTGCCGCAGGAATCCTGTCAGGAAGTGCCTTGGAAAGTGCGCCGAGTAGAGCATCCACAATCCTCTGGGATGTCTCAACATTTCCTCCTGCCACTGCTGAGGGAAATTCCGCATCAACCACTGTGCCTTTTTTTGTAATTACTTTGATTGGTCTTATACACCCAGAATTTGCAGGAATATCCTCTTCTAAAAGGGCTCTAAACACATACAAAACCGCAGATACCACAACACCATAAACAGAATTTACACAACCTTCTGTTTGCTCATCAGAATTACTAAGATCTACCTCTGCCACATCGTTTTTTATTCTCAAAACACACTTTATTCTTATCTTTTCATTTCCAGCACCATCATCATCCAAGAAATCTTCAAATTCATATTCTCCATCAGGGATTTTCTTAATCAGGCTTTTCATGTGCCTTTCTGCATATTCTATAAGTGCAGATGCATATGTATTGACCTTATCTCTTCCTTCTTTGCGTATAAGCTCTTTTATCCTCTTTTGTCCGACAATATTTGCCATAATCTGTGCCTCTAAATCACCTCTTCTCTCTTCAGGAGTCCTCACATTTCTGAGTATCATATTAAGTAGGTCCTTCTGAGGTCTTCCTCCTTTTAAGAGTTTCACAGGAGGGATTATCAGGCCTTCCTGAAATATGTTTTTAGAAATAGGCATAGAGCCTGCACTCATACCACCTATATCTGCGTGGTGAGCCCTGTTTGCCACAAAAAAGCAGAGCTCTTTTTCATAAAAAACAGGAGCTATAAGGGTAATATCAGGAAGATGAGTTCCTCCTCTGAATGGATCATTCAATATGATCATATCCCCCTGTTTTAGCTCTATATCAGAAATCGCAGACTTTACTGCCCAAGACATAGAGCCTAAATGGACTGGAATATGAAGTGCCTGAGAAACCATCTCGCCTTTTTTATCAAATATGGCACATGAAAAATCTTTTCTTTCCTTTATGTTTGGAGAATAGGAGGTCCTCTGAAGCACAACGCCCATTTCTTCAGCTATGGAGGAAAATCTGTTCTTAAACAGCTCTAACTCAATAGGATTTACCATGTCATACAATCTCATAGTTTTCAATATGCAGTTCCTCCTTGGGAATAAATACTATCTTTTTGCCCAGATCCTTTTCCAGCTTTTTTATGTATTCTTCCTTAAATTCCCTTACAAACAGGTTTACTTCTGGATGTACAAAAACATGGATCTTTTCATTTCCTAAGCCTAAGAGATTTTTTTTCTTTTCCAGCTCCCTGAATATCTCAGAGCAAATACTTTCTTTTGACTTGACAAGTCCTCTACCAGAACAATAAGGACAAGGTTCTGTAAGGGACTCTTTAAGATCAAGCCTTGTCCTCTCTCTTGTCATCTCCACCAATCCAAGATTTGATATATACTGTATATTTGTTTTTGCCTTATCCTTATTAAAGGCATCTTTCAAGGCACTAAATACCTTATCTCTGTTTGCCTTTTTTTCCATATCAATAAAGTCTATTACTATGAGCCCACTTATATTCCTAAGCCTTATCTGATAAGCAATCTCTTTTACTGCTTCTAAATTAGTCCTAAGTGCTGTTTCCTCTACATCATATTCTCCAACATAACTTCCTGTATTAACATCTATAGCAGTCAGCGCTTCTGTCTGCTCTATTACAATAAATCCGCCAGATTTTAATGGAACCCGCTGTTGAAATAATTTGTCTATCTCAGGCTCTATCCCGTATTTTTCAAAGATGGGTTTAGATCCTTCATACAACTCTATGCAATACCTAAGTCCAGGAGCAAAATCATTTATGAAATCCATAATAGCTTTGTATTCTCTTTTTGAATCTATTACTAATTTATCCACATCTTTTGTGAAAAGATCTCTGATCGCTTTTAGAGTAATAGATGGCTCTCTGTACAAAAGAGAAGGGGCAGAAAAGCTTTTTATCTTCAAAGATATATCTTTCCAAAGCCTATACAAAAATCTCATCTCTTCTTGCAGTTTTTCTTTTGTTGCTCCTTTGCTTATGGTTCTTACAATAACTCCTATTTCATCTGGTCTTATTTCATTTGCTATGGTTTTTAACCTTTCTCTTTCCTCTTTTTCTTTTATCTTTCTGGATACTCCTATGTTGCTGTTGTAAGGCATAAGAACAAGCCTTCTTCCAGCAATAGCTATGTTTGTGGTAAGTCTTGGTCCTTTTCCTTTTGCTGGAGACTTTATCACCTGAACCACTATCTCCTGACCTTCATAGAGCTGATCTTCTATCCTAAGGTCTTCCTCATTCCGCTTAGGCATGTCCTGAATGCATAAGAAACCTGTTCTCTGGGTTCCTATATCTACAAATGCTGCCTGTATGCCAGGAAGGACTCTTACGATTTTGCCCTTATATATGTTTCCCAGAATATCCCAAAAATTATTCCTCTCTATATAAAGCTCTGCCAATCTTCCATCTTCTAAGAGAGCAACTCGTGTTTCATAAGACCTGTAATTTATTATGAGCTGGGCTGACAATTATATCACCTGCCTCATTCTTATTATTTTTAGAATGTCTTTATCTTCAACCCCAAAAATCTCTTTAACAATATCCAAGATTCTTACTTCACCAAGCCCGTGCCTTACTATTATATTAAGCCTTCCATCAGGATCAAAGGATATAGATTTTATTATTTTTTTTAAATCTATCTCTTTATCTCCTTTTTTTACACAAAACTCATCTTCCTCATCAAAGCTGTTTAGCAAAGATTCTCTTATAAATCCATCCTTTACTACTACTAAGTAGTGACTTTCTTTGGGAAATATCCTGCTCTTTTTAGGAATTTCATAGATAGACAATATCCTTATCCCCCTGGGAAGCTGCCTGTTTATCCTCGACTTTGCATCGGTGCAGTCAAGCTCTCTTCTTATCTGAACATCCATTACTTCATGCACGCTTTCCACACCAACAGGAAGTGCGTGAGAAAAAGAGATCTTTGGCATAGGATGAAATCCTTGTGAATAAACAAGATCTATGTCAGATCTCCTAAATGCCCGTGCAATTGCCCTCATAACTTCCAACTGACTTAAAAATCTGGCAATATCTATTTTTGTATATATCATTCTGTATCTTTTTATAGACTTATGCTCCTCTCTTCTCTTTTCAATCTCTATTCTATTCACAGATAAATCCTTGCATAAAACAAGCCTTATTTCCTTGTCGCACACACCACAATTATTGCATCTTTTTCTGCAATCTTCTGTCAATTCACCCTTAAATGCCTTTTTCAGTTCTGCTAATAAGAACTCCTTTTTTACACCAGAATCTATGTGATCCCATGGAAGTGGCTCATCAGGCGATCTACTTCTTAGGTATTCAGATGGATCCACTCCATTTTCATGAAATGCTCTCTCCCATATCTGTTTGTTAAAGTGTTCTGACCAAGAGTCAAACCTTGCTCCCATATTCCATGCAGATATTATGACATCAGAAAGCCGTCTATTTCCTCTTGAAAATACCCCTTCAAGCCAGCTTAACTCTGGATCATTCCATTTTACCCTTATAGCAGAACCTTTAAGGGCATCCCTTACAGAAAAGATCCTTTCTTTTGCATCTTCCACATTGAGCTGTGCTTCCCACATAAATGGTGTATGTGATTTGGGAACAAATGTTGCGATACTTATGTTTAATTTGTTCTTTTTGGCTCTTTTTCCCGCACATTTAAGAACTTCTTTTGAAAGTTTTGCTATATCTGCTACATGCCCTGCCTGTTCAGTAGGGAGCCCTACCATAAAGTAGAGCTTTATAAGATTCCAGCCAGCCTTATATACCAGTTCTGAAATCCTCAGTATCTCTTCATCAGATATGTTTTTATTTATAACCTTTCTTAAATCCTCATTACCTGCCTCAGGAGCCAAGGTAAAACCTGTTTTTCTCACCCTTTTTATCTGCTCAACAATAACAGGATTCATGGAGTCAATTCTCAAAGATGGAAGACTTAAAGCTATTTTTTTATCTCCTACAATATCCATAAGTCTCTCTATCAATACATCTATACAGCTATAATCACCACTACTCAGAGAAAGCAGCGAAATCTCTTCATAACCTGTTTTTTTTAATCCCATTATTGCCTTTTCTAAAACAGACTCAGGACTTCTTTCCCTAATTGGTCTGTATATAAATCCAGCCTGACAAAACCTGCATCCTCTGCCACATCCTCTGAATATCTCTATGGAAAGTCTGTCGTGAACTATTTCTGTAAACGGAACCACCTGAGAGTCAGGGAAAGGATATTGGTCAATGTCCTTTACAATGGCCTTTTTTACTTTATCCTGTTTCAAGGATGGAATGTATATTCCTTCAACCTGTGCCAATGCCTTTAGTATAGATTCCTTTTTATTAATCCCAGATGTCTTTGCCTCTCTTATCACCTTACATATCTTTAATAATACCTCTTCCCCATCTCCTATAACTATGAGATCAAAGAATCTTGCAATAGGCTCTGGATTAAAGCACACTGGGCCACCCGCTATAATCAACGGGTGATCATCTCCTCTTTCATCTGAAAAAAAAGGAATATCACACAGAGACAGCATGGTAAGTATGTTCGTGTAACACAGCTCATGCTGAAGGCTAAAGCCTATTATATCAAATTCATTCAAAGGCCTTTTTGATTCAAGTGACCAAAGAGGAATCTTCTCTTTCCTGAGCCTTTTTTCCAGATCCACCCAAGGACAAAAAACCCTTTCAGCATATATCCAGCTTTCTTTGTTTAATATGTGATAAAGGATCTTGAGCCCCAGATGAGACATGCCCACTTCATAAACATCTGGAAAGGCAAGGGCGATAGATACTTCTACCTTCTCAGGATCCTTTTTTACTATATTTATTTCATGATCTATATATCGACTTGGCCTCAGTATTTGAGGAAACCAGCTTTTTTCTGTAATCATCTTTTATTCAGCCTGTAAACTAGTGCGAGTCCATATATGGTAAGATCTTCATCCACTTCATCAATACTTTTACATACATCCTTCATAAGAAAGCAAAGACCACCTGTGGCAACAGTGATGAGATTCCTATCACCTGTCTCCTGCTTTATTCGATTTACCATTCCATCTACAAGGGAGGCATATCCAAAGATCACTCCTGCATTTATACTTTCTAAAGTCCCTTTAGCAAGAACTCTCTTGGGAATCCAAAAATCCTTTATCTTTGGAAGCTGATAAGCCTTTTTAAACAGGGCATCTGCCGAGATTCTGATACCCGGTGATATTGCTCCACCCATGTATCTGCCATCTGGAGAAACATAGTCAAATGTGGTGGCAGTCCCAAAGTCAATTATGATAACCCCTTTTTTGTATTTATTAAAAGCCCCAGCTGCATTTATTATCCTGTCTAAGCCAAGTCTTTCTATCTCATCGTATAGTATAGAGATGCCAAACTCCATTTTGTGATTTATTATTAATGGACTTTTCCCAAAATAAGAGAGACATGCCTTTTTTATCATAGGATTTAAAGGAGGAACAACAGAAGAGATGATAATATCAGATATATCTCTTTTAAAAAAGAATCCTATAAACATCTCAAATTCAATAGCTGTTATATCCCATCTTGTATCCATTCGCTTCTTTGAGATGACCTTATCACCTTTTACAAGAGCAAAGACTATATTTGTATTTCCTATATCAATGCAGAGGATCATATTCTGCCCTCTTTATGGCATCCACAATCTTTGCTGTTTTTACAGCCTTCTCCACATTATGCACTCTTATTATATGAGTGCCATTCATTATGGCACATGCCATAACCGCCATTGTCCCTGTTTCCCTGTCTTCTGCTTTTGTGCCTACAATGCGCGCTATAAATGCCTTATTGGACGGCCCTATGAGTATAGGAGAGTTCAGCTCAGAGAGGAGATTAAGAGATCTTATTATCTCTAAATTGTGTTCTGGCCTCTTTCCAAAACCTATTCCTGGATCCAGGATAATATGCTCTTCTTTTATTCCTTTTTTTATAGCATACTGCTTCACATCTCTAAGGAAGGATATGATCTCTCCCATAAGATCTTCATATTCTGGATTGTCCTGCATGTTCTCTGGCCTTCCCTTCATATGCATCAAAACAACAGGAATGCCCTCTTGAGCCGCAAGCTCTGCCATTTTGGAATCAAACCTGAATGCACTTATATCATTTATCATGGAAGCACCTGCTTTTATTGCTTCCCTTGCTACCTCACTTTTATAGGTATCTATGCTTAGAGGTATATCGACCTGATTTGCCAATGACTCTATTACTGGAATCACCCTGTCCATCTCTTCCTGAGCAGAAATCCTCCTGGAGTACGGTCTTGTAGATTCTCCGCCCACATCAATAATATCTGCTCCTTGCTCTGCCAGCCTTATTCCATGTTCTACTGCTTTTTCTTTATTGAGATATCTTCCTCCATCAAAAAAAGAGTCCGGAGTTACATTCAGAATCCCCATGATGTGGGTTCTGTCACCTAAATCTAAACAGAAGTTTTTCCACTTCAATAAAAATGACATTTAACTTTGTTCTGCAATGATCTGATCTATTTCTTGAGAGCTGAGTGTTTCTTTTTCCAGAAGTGCTTTTGCAAGTCTGTCTAATTTGCTTCTGTTTTCCTGAAGCAGTTTTTTTGTCTTATTATAGGCATCTAAAAGAATCGTTCTTATTTCCTCATCTATCTTTTGAGCAGTCAGTTCACTGTAATCCTTATGTCTTGCTATCTCTTTTCCAAGAAATATCTGCTCCTCTCTTCTGCCAAATGTTACAGGGCCAAGATTTTCACTCATTCCGTATTCACACACCATCCTCCTGGCAATCTCTGTAGCCCTTTCCAAATCATTTTCAGCACCAGTGGTCTGGGTATTCAGCGCAATTTCCTCTGCTACCCTTCCTCCTAAAAGCACACACAAACTGGAAAGAAGGTATTCCTTTGAATAGGTATGTCTCTCATCTTCAGGAAGCTGTTGTGTAATACCCAATGCTCTACCTCTTGGAATTATGCTTACCTTATGTATCGGATCTGTATGAGGAATAAGCTTTGCTACCAATGCATGTCCTGCCTCATGATATGCAGTGATCTTTTTTTCTTCATCACTTATCAACATACTCTTTCTCTCTATTCCCATAAGAACTTTGTCTTTTGCCTCTTCAAAGTCTTCCATTTCTATTCTGTCTTTACCTTTTTTTGCAGCAATAAGAGCTGCCTCATTTACCATGTTTTCTATGTCTGCTCCAGTAAATCCAGGAGTTCCTCTTGCCAGCACAGAAACATCCACATCATCTGATACCTTCTTTTTCCTGATGTGTACCTTAAATATCTCTTCTCTTCCTTTTATATCAGGCACAGGCACAACTATCTGTCTGTCAAATCTACCAGGCCTGAGCAATGCAGGATCTAATATGTCAGGTCTATTTGTAGCAGATATTACAATAACGCCCTGATTTGACTCAAATCCATCCATCTCTACAAGGAGCTGATTCAGGGTCTGCTCTCTTTCATCATGTCCTCCTCCAAGCCCTGCTCCCCTGTGTCTTCCAACAGCGTCTATCTCATCTATAAAGATTATACAGGGTGCATTCTTTTTCCCCTGCATAAAAAGATCCCTGACCCTTGCAGCACCAACTCCAACAAACATTTCCACAAAATCTGAGCCACTAATGCTAAAAAAGGGCACACCCGCTTCCCCTGCTATTGCCTTGGCAAGCAAGGTCTTACCTGTTCCAGGAGAACCCACAAGCAAAATCCCCTTTGGAATCCTTCCTCCAAGTCTGGTAAACTTCTTAGGATCCTTCAAGAAATCTACTACCTCTTGAAGTTCCTCCTTGGCCTCGTCTATTCCTGCTACATCATTAAAAGTGACCTTCTCTTGAGATTCATTTATAAGCTTTGCCTTGCTTTTTCCAAAAGAAAGCGCCTTTCCACCTCCAACCTGCATCTGCCTCATAAAAAATACCCAGATTCCAATAAGAAGGAGCATAGGTATCCAGGAAAGGAGAACCTGCAACCAAGAGTTGCCTTCTGCAGGCTTTGCAGTGATCTTAACCCCGTTCTTCATCAAAAGCTTTATAAGGTCTGGATCATATGGAGCATAGGTTCTAAATGGCCCATGAACAGAAATGCCTGTTATATTATTTCCGCGGATGGTTACCTCTGCAACAGAACCATTCTTTACCATATTGATAAAATCGCTGTAGCTTATATTTGTACTTTTGCTCTCCGGTCTGTTAAACACATGGAAAAGGGCCACCATTAAAAGGCATATAACCAACCAAAGTGCAAGATTTTTAAAAGACTGATTCAAACTAAACCTCCCAAAAAAGATTTATTTTTACAAATTTATATATTATCATGACGCCCAAAAGTTTACAAGAAAGACAGAACCTGTTCGAAAAATCTTTTTGAACAGCCTAAGAAAGACTAAGATGAATACAATCTTCTTTTTACTCATACTTTTCTCCTTTATAAGTGCTTCTCTTAGCTGTCATATGAAAGAGCTTTCAAAGGTTATCATAGATTCTTCCTCCAATGCAGTAAGTCTCTCTATAAGCCTAATAGGGGTTATGAGCCTTTTTTTAGGACTAATGAAGATAGCTGAAGAAGGAGGTATTTTAGAAACTATTTCCCGCTTGGTAAGACCTATAATGGTAAGGCTTTTTCCAGATGTGCCACCAGGACATCCTGCAATGGGAAGCATGATCATGAATATATCAGCAAACATATTAGGGCTTGGAAATGCAGCAACGCCTTTTGGTATAAAAGCCGTGCAGGATCTAAACCAATTGAATCCAGAACCAGAAGAGGCAACCGATGCCATGGCCCTTTTTCTTGCAATAAACACCTCTAATGTTACTGTTCTTCCCACAGGAGTAATAGCACTTAGAGCAGCAGCTGGATCATCTGATCCAGCAGGTATAATACCAACCACCCTTTTTGCCACTACCTGTTCCACATTGACTGCCATATTATCTGCAAAATTATATGCAAGATTTTTCAAGAAAAAGGCTTTACCTATTAAATCCAGCCAAGATTCTGCTCAACAAAGAGAAGATGGATATCCCTTATGGATAAGCCTATTGTGTATTAGTATCATACTTTCTTTAGTTCCCATAGCCATATTCTTTGGAAGTTCTATATCAGACTGGATTATTCCCGCGCTTGTCCTGGCATTTTTAAGTTATGGTATGATAAAGAAAGTAAAAGTTTATGAAGTGTTCACAAAAGGAGCAAAGGATGGATTTTGGGTGGCAGTAAATATTATACCCTATTTAGTAGCAATACTTGTGGCAGTAGGGATGTTTCAGGCAAGCGGGGCAATGGACATTATAATAAAGACAATCGGGACATTTACAGGAAAGATAGGTCTTCCAGCAGAAGCTCTACCCATGGCAATTTTAAGACCACTTTCAGGATCTGGTGCCTATGCGGTTCTGGCATCTATAATAAAAGATCCTAAGATAGGACCAGACAGCTACATTGGTTATCTTGTTTCTACTATGCAAGGGTCCACAGAAACCACTTTTTATGTAATTTCAGTTTACTTTGGTGCAATAGGTATAAAAAGGATGAGACACACACTTCTTGCTGCACTGACAGCAGATTTTGTAGGAATAATGGCATCAGTATTTATATGTTCTTTGCTTTTTAAGTGAGTGAAAGCAATGAAAAGAATAAAAATAGGGACAAGGGGAAGTAAGCTTGCAATAGCCCAAAGCATGTGGGTAAAGGAGCAGATAGAATCCAGATATAAAGATATAGAGGTGGAGCTTATAAAAATAAAGACCAAAGGAGATAAGATCCTAAATTCTCCTTTAAGCAAGATAGGAGGAAAAGGGCTTTTTGTAAAAGAAATAGAAAATGCCCTATTAAGGGGAGAAATAGACATTGCTGTACACAGCATCAAAGATGTGCCATTTGAACTGCCAGAAGGACTGGAAATACCCATATATCCCAAAAGAGAAGACCCATTAGATGCCTTTATTTCACGCTCTTTTAAAAGTATTGAAGAAGTACCAGAAAGAGCAAAGATTGGCACCAGTAGTCTTAGAAGAGAGGTGCAGATAAAGAGATTAAAAAAAGGGATAAAGATTGTTCCTATAAGGGGAAATGTGGACACAAGATTAAAAAAAATGGAAACAGAAAACTTAGACGGAATAATACTTGCTGTGGCAGGGCTTAAAAGACTTGGTCTTTATCATAAGATCACCCAGATATTACCAGAAGAACTGATGCTCCCAGCCATAGGACAAGGGGCCTTGGGAATAGAAACTCGGATAGATGATTTTGAGATAAAAGCACTTCTCTCTTTTTTAAACCATCCAGAAACAGAGATATGCGTAAAGGCAGAGAGAAGTTTTTTAAAAGAGTTAGGAGGAGGCTGTCAGATCCCTATTGCTGCCAAAGCAAGTATAAGAGGAAATAAGCTACAGATAAAAGGCATGGTCTCTGACTTAAAAGCAGAAAGATTTCTCAAAGAGATCTTGATAGGAGATGTGAGTGAGCCTGAAGATCTTGGCAAAAGGCTCGCTGAAAAGCTTTTAAATAGAGGTGCAGAACAGATCTTAGAAGAGGTGTATCATGGCTAAAAAAGGAATGGTCTATCTTATTGGTGCAGGACCAGGAGATCCAGCACTTTTTACAATAAAGGGTGTAAAAGCACTTAGCAGAGCAGATGCAGTGATATACGATAACTTGGTAAATTCTTTTCTTTTGAAATATGCAAAGGATTCAGCAAAGCTGATATATGCTGGCAAACAGGCTGGCATACATAGCATGGATCAGGAATCAATAAACAGCCTACTTGTTCAGCTTGCAAAAAAAGGGCTTGTCGTGGCAAGGCTAAAGGGAGGAGATCCATTTATATTTGGTCGTGGTGGAGAAGAGGCGCAGGCACTGGCAAAAGAAGGGATTGAGTTTGAAATAATACCGGGCATTACCTCTGCCATTTCTGTGCCTACTTATGCAGGGATCCCACTTACCCACAGAAAATACTCCTCTTCAGTAACCTTTGTTACAGGACATGAAGATCCTTTAAAAGCAGATTCTCACATCTCTTGGAAAAGTGTAGCTGGCTCTGGCACCATAGTTATACTTATGGGTATTGGAAACTTAGAAAAGATAAAACAGAGACTCATAAAAGAAGGGCTATCCTCTGAAACCCCTTTTGCCATCATATGTAATGGCACATTGCCTGAGCAAAAAGTGATTCAGGGAAAATTATCAGACATGGATACAATTGCACAACAGGAACATGTAAGGCCTCCTGCAGTAATAGTAATAGGCAGAGTAGTGGAGCTGAGAAGACAGATAAGCTGGTTTGAAAAAAGACCACTTTTTGGAAAAAGAATTATCATAACAAGACCAGAAGAGCAGGCTGATGAGCTTGTTTATCCTTTGATGGATGCAGGAGCAGATTGCATCCTGTTTCCAACTATAAAGATTGTTGCTCCTGAAGACTGGTACACATTAGATAAGGCCATAAATGAATTGCACAAATATAACTGGATCATATTTACCTCTGTAAATGGGGTAAAATTTTTCTTTAACAGAATGATGGAACTAAAAAAGGATGGAAGGATACTTGGAAATAGTAAAATCTGTGCCATAGGACCAAAGACAGCACAAGCACTTAAAAATAGGTGTATAGTCCCAGATCTTATGCCTGAAGAATACAGGGCAGAAGACATTGTGAGATGCTTTTCTCAGATTCAGATAAAAGGAGAAAGATTCCTGATACCAAGAGTAGATAATGCAAGGGATCTTCTCCCAAAGGAGCTAAAAAAGATGGGTGCAAAGGTGGATGTGGTATGTGCTTATAGAAACATATTACCTGAAGTAGAAGAGCAAAAAAAAGAAAAGATTAGGGAAATGCTTTTAAAAGGAAAAGCAGATATTGTGGTATTTACCAGCCCTTCTACATTTTATAATTTCATTAAACTGCTTGATATTCCTGAAAGCAGAGCAAAAGATTATTTCAAAGACATTAAAATTGCCTGTATAGGACCTGTTACAGCAAATGCAGTAAAAAAGACAGGCCTAAAACCAGCTATTATGCCAGAAAAATATGATATCCCCCACCTCATAGAGGCCATAATAGTTTATTATGAGCAAAACAGGAGTAAATAACTATGGGAGAGAAGCTTTGGGAATCAAGATTTAAAGAATCCTTAGATCCATTAGCAAATAGGTTTAATGCATCGATCTCTTTTGATAAAAGGCTTTATCCATATGATATCAAAGGCAGTATTGCACACTGCAGAATGCTCGCAAAGATAGGAGTGATTTCTGAGCAGGAGGCAGAAAAGATAATAAAAGCACTTTATGAGATAAAAGAAGAACTGGATCACAAGATGCCCTCCTTGGATGAATATGAGGATATACACACCTTTGTAGAAACAAGATTGGTTGAAAAGATAGGAGACACCGGAAGAAAACTACATACTGCAAGAAGCAGAAATGACCAGATTGCACTTGATATGAGACTTTTTATCAAAGATGCAGTCAAAGACATCCTAAGCAGGATAAAACAACTTCAAAAAGTCCTGATAACTACTGCAGAAAGACATTTAGACATCATAATACCAGGATATACCCATCTTCAAAGAGCCCAACCAGTGCTCCTTTCCCATTATTTCTTGGCATATTACGAGATGTTTCAAAGGGATAAGGACAGATTCTTGCAGACCATTAAAAGAACAGATGTGATGCCTCTTGGAAGTGCTGCACTGGCAGGTTCCAGCTTTGAGCTAGATAGAAACATGGTGGCAAAAGAGCTGGGATTTAAAGAAATCAGCAGAAATAGTATTGATGCAGTAAGTGACAGAGACTTTTTACTTGATTTTTTATACTCGTGTGCTGTAACGATGATGCACCTGAGCAGGATCTCTGAAGAGCTTATTATATGGTCAAGTTATGAATTTGGCTTTGTTACTATACCAGATGCATATGCTACAGGAAGCAGTATAATGCCGCAGAAGAAAAATCCGGACATATTAGAGCTTATAAGAGGAAAAACAGGAAGAGTATATGGAAATCTTGTTTCTCTCCTCACAGTCATGAAAGGGCTTCCTCTTACCTATAACAAAGACATGCAAGAAGACAAAGAACCTGTTTTTGACAGCTATGATACCACAAGAGACTGCTTAGAGCTTATGAAAAGGACATTGGAAAAGCTCTCTTTTAACAGAGAAAAGATAAAGGCGGCCTTAAAAGGAGGTTATATAACAGCCACAGACTTGGCTGAATATTTAGTAAGAAAAGGAGTTCCATTCCGTACTGCTCATAGAATAGTGGGAAAGATTGTGCTTTATGCCATAGAAAAAGAAAAAGAGCTATGGGAACTTTCTTTAGATGAACTCAAGTCTTTCTCTAGTGTTATTGAAGAAGACATCTATGAATGGCTTGATCCAATAAAAAGTGTGCAAAAAAGAGAAATCTTTGGTGGTACAGGGCCTGAGCATGTGAAAAAGATGATAAAAGAGCTGAAAAAGGAGCTCGAAAGTCAACTACTCCTCCCTACGGGAAGGAGCTTGTAGCTGATGTTGAATAGCACCGCTACAATAGGCTGGTTGACAGCAGCCCACTGGAAGGGACATGCCACTTCCAGTCCCAGCTTCTCTAAGAGAA
>Ga0256842_1000856_pt1 | contig 26292 bp, 20 predicted proteins | sample 4559240metaG_FD_185973 | JGI IMG/M metagenome (GOLD analysis project Ga0256842, IMG submission 185973) | Hydrothermal vent microbial communities from Guaymas Basin, Mexico - 4559-240 | ecosystem: Environmental > Aquatic > Marine > Hydrothermal vents | place: Mexico: Guaymas Basin | collected... | reverse complement strand
AATTAATATCAAGTGATAGAATAAATGTTGAAGATGCACTACAAACATTAAATAAGGAGGATAAAATGGGTGGAATGATGAGATTACTTAACGAAATAGAAGAAAGAGGAGAAAAAAAAGGCATAGAAAAAGGTATAGAAAAAGGCATAGAAAAGGGTATAGAAAAAGGCATAGAAAAGGGTATAGAAAAAGGTATAGAAAAGGGTATAGAAAAGGGTAAAATAGAAACAGCAATTGAGATGTTAAAAGATGGTGCCGAAATAGCATTTGTACAAAAATATACTAAATTATCTATTAAAAAAGTTAAAGAATTACAAAAAGAGTTAAATATAGCAATAGTTCGGTAAGTTTTTTATAACACCAGTAATCCATTGATTTCACTAGTTTCACATTCAATAGAACCAAACCCCAACCTATTGATTTCACTAATGAAAAACTTCTAGAAATTCAAAAGAAGAAGTTCTTAATACTGTAGAAAAAATAATTCGCTAAAAATAAAAATACAGTAAGTCGTCTTCTTTGTATAGCTTCTGTCTCTTTATTTTCATTTTCTTTGTTTGCACCTTAAAATTAAGATTTTAGCTTAATTTTCCATGTAAAACAAGTTTTAACTTGGTTGAAATGGCATAAACTATTCTGTAACCCAAGGCAGATTATAACTTTTCCACTTATTTGTACCACCAATGATATGTTCAATATAGGTAAATCCCGCATTTGAAAGTATCTCAACAGCATGACTTGAATGCTCGCTTGATGCACAAATTAAAATTATATGTTTTGATTTATCATTATTTACAATATTTGAAATATCAGAAATAAACTTATCTTTATCTGATGAATAAGTTGCACCAAAAACAGAATTTTCAGGCCAGCCTCCATCTCTTTCTGATTGAGTTCTGATATCAATAAAAGTTACATCTTTAGGGATAACATATCTATTATTTAAAATAATCTCCCCCCATTTTCCTTTATCATAAGATGCAAAATTATCACCTCTTACACATATTACCTGTAATAACTCATTTTTATCAACTGAATAACTTTTTCGGCCTACAATATCAAAAACCCTTGACTGATTATCGTTAAATGAAGTAGTTGAAGACCAAAAACCAAATGGCTCTATAACAGAAGAATATATTAATGTATATAATTCATTTATATTAGGTAAATGCCAATCTGAATAATCTGCAAAATCAAGATTTTCACAGTATTTAACAGCATTTTCCCAATTTTTTTGTTCTAAATTTTCTATCCATGTAAGCCCAGTTGTTTCGTCTGTATATGTTTCATTTTCATTATTTAAAAAACTATTTCTACTAAATTTAAAATCACCGGTAACACAAATAATATTATAACTTTCACTTTTAATAGAATTTCCCGTTTCCCCATTTGAAAAATCAATATAGTATGAATAACTAAAATCACCTTCAATATCAGTCCAGTATTTACCTTGTGAGATATGTGAAAATATAGGATTAACAGTTGGAATAAATTTTAAATCAATTAAAGTTAATAATTCCTCATAGGAGGGCAATCTCCATTTATTTATACCTAAATTAAGATTCTTACAATAATTTTTACCTTCTTCCCATGTTTTTACAGAAACATTATCATTATTTTGCCAGTAAAGCCCCGTATTAGAATCAATAATTAAATCATTGTCCTCTTTATAGGCTCTTTGTATTCCTCTTTGAGTATAACCATCATCATTTTCTATTTCGGTTTTTGTTTCTCCAGTTACAAACAAATGATGAATCTCTAAATTATCGGGATTAATACATTTATCATTTTTAAGTTCATATCCTTCATTACATTTACAAACAGCCATATCATTTTCAATAGTACAATTACTATTTTCCATACATATTTTCGTTGTACAATCTGAACCTATTTCATTAGAACTTAGCTTCTCTCCAATACATGAAACAGCTAAAAAAGTTATTAAAATAATTAAAAATAGAAAAAATTTCATAGCAATCTCCCTAAATAAGTACATCAGTATAACATCTTTCTATAATTTTATCAAATTTGACATTTTTCTATAAGGTCTTTATAATACCTTTTTACTTGAGGCACTTATGAACAGAAAAGATTTTATTAAAACTTTATCTATTTTTAGTATAACTATGCCATTTTTAACATCTTGTGGAGATGGTGACTCAACAAATACTAATGACAATAAAAATAAAAAGATTGCTCCAGGAGGACCATATAAAGTTATAGATAATTTATGTACATCTTGTTTAAAATGTTTTGCTGTTTGCCCTGAAATAGAAAGAGATACAATAACCCAAGAAGAAAATACTGTTAAAATTCACGAACATTTATGTGTTGAATGTGGAGAATGTTATGTTATTTGCCCCTATGATGCAATTATTCATGATGATAGAAAAATAACTAAAGATGATATTCTACATGTAGTTGAAAAAAATTGTACAGGCTGTAAAGACTGTGAAGATGTTTGTCCAACAGCTTCAATAATTGTAACTAATGGCAAAGCTGAAATCACTCAAAACACTTGTGTTCACTGCAATAAATGCTTAGAAATATGCCCTCAAGAAACTATAACTAGAGGACCTTTGCCAGAACCTAAAGACCCAGCACTTGACTATCATGTTAAATCTTCTTGGTGTACAGGTTGCGAAGAATGTATTAGTACTTGCCCTGAACATGCAATTACCATGGTTAACGGTAAAGCAATTATAGATACAGAGTTATGTACTCAGTGTGGTAAATGTGAACCATTATGCCCAGAAAAGGCTATCTATCAAGGTAACAAAGTGCCTGTTAAATATTTTGTTTCATCTTGTAGAGGTTGTAGTAGATGTATAAGCTCTTGTGATCATGATGCATTACATATGGTAAATGGAGAAGCCTTCATTGACCAAGATAAGTGTACAAAATGTGGAGAGTGTGTTTCTCATTGCCCATGGAATTTAATTGTAGAATTATAATTTTTTCTCCACAGCGTAAAGCACAAACTTTTTCATAAATTTTAGAAATTCTTACATATAACAAGTTAAATAAATAAACTTTATTATTAATAAACTAGGAATAAAATCCACGGATGTGGGTTATTTAGGAGTAACTAAATTTAGCAAAGACTTTAAAGAAACTATATTTAGAGGATTTTTAGTGTTAGAGTTTAACCAAACTTCACCCATATCAAGATTTTCTGCAACTTGTTTTGCAATAAAAATTTTACCACCTTTTGATTTTAATAATTTGGCTTCAAGTTTAATTTTTAAAGCATCAGCTTTAGCCATTTTTAATCTTCCTTGTGATTCAAGTATAGCCCTTTTAGCATCTCCTTCTGCCCTTACTCTTTTATCATAATTATTTTTAGTTCTTTCTATTTCAGCTATTTGAATTTCATACTTTGACTTTAACTCTTCTATTCTTTTATTACCATTTTCAATTTCGGCCTTTTCTGCGTTTACTATTCCTGTTTCTATTTTATTTGTAGCTAATTTTGCTTCATTTTCTCTAAGTTGAGCTTGCTTTAGAAGCTTTTCTTGACGAAGATATTGCTTTTCCTGAATTGTTCTTTCAACTTTTTTATTTATAAAATAAAAACTCCTAATTAAGATATAATCTGCTTTTACATGAACTTTTTTTAATTTAATATTTAATTTATTAAGAGCTTCTTTTGCTATCTTTTCTCTGTAATCAGTATCAATAATTGTTTCTTCATTATTTTTAGTATTGGATTTGACATTTTGAGTATCTATCTTTATATTATTATCTCTATTATCTTGTTCTTTTTTTTGCCTTTGTTTTTCTTTTTTACTTGTTAAAGATAAATTTGCCAATTCAGATCTTAATACTGATTTAGTTATCAATTCCACTCTATCTTTATATGTTTTTTCTAATCCACCTTTTACCAATTGATAACCTTCACCCTTAATTATTTTATATGGAACAGTTACATCTATATAAACTTCATTATTATCTTCTGTTCTAATGATTAATGGATCAGACCCCCTTTCATGTTTAGAAAAATTAATAAATTGTGTTGTCGCATCTAAAAATTTCCATTCATATATACCAACTAATGAAAACTTTAATCCTACAACATAGTCCTCTTCAACTATTCCACCCCATTTATTTATCTTAACTCCAATTTTATCAATTGGCACCATAGTAAAAAGCATACTGTTTAACAAAATTAATGCTAATACTACTATTGACAAAATTATAGGTATCTTTTTTAATTTACTCATATTTACTCCTCTATTTTGCTACTACACTTTCAACTTGAACTCTCTGTGGACTTGCATCGGTTGTATAGGGTTGAAGGTGAATTTTCATATTCCTATATTTAGTTGCTAAAATTTTATAAACTATAGCATTTCCTTGTTCTTCCATGGCCTTAATTTTAGAAGAAAGAGCTTCTGCATCCATTTTAAATTGTTCTATTCTTGCCTTAGCCATAGTTTCAAGTTCTGACTTTTTAGCCTCTCCTATACCTGTTTGTTCAATTTTATATTTTTCAGCTTCTTTTTTAACCATAATAAATTGTTTATTTATATCAATTAATTTTCTTTTTAATTCTCCTTCAATCTGTCTATATTCTATTTCCTTATCATTTTTTATTTTATCCACCCTAAATTTTTTCTCCGCATTTAATTTTTCTCTTTTAACTTTTTGTTTAGCGACTTCTTGGTCTGCATTAATTCTAGTTTCAATAGTTTTTTCATAAACAGGATCAAAGTGAGGCTTTGGAGTTGAAATATCAATAATTTTTATACCATGATTATTTAGCATTAAATTAAGCTCTTCCTTTGATTTGGTTACAGCAGAGCCATATTGAGTTGGATTTGCTATCTCTTCTGATGAATATCTACCAAATTCATTTCTCAAAACCATTCTTGATATTGGCTTTAACCATTTTCTTTTATATGAATCGCCCACTCCAGAATCCCTAACGATTAATTCTGCCTTTGATGCCATAATCTGATATTGTATTTCTATTTCACCAAAATAAAAATTACTACCATCTTTTGCCCTGACAGTTAGCTTTCTAACATGATTAGCATTTAAATCCTTATTACCAGACATAACAAATTTCTGAGGGGAAGAATCAAGAATAAAAACCTGCTCAATTATGGGCATAAAAATATGGTTACCTGAACTTTCAAGAACTTCAAAAGAACCAGTTATCCTGTTTACTTTTACCCCTATTTCTGTTGGTTCAATATAGACAAAGCCTGATTGCCCGGTAAACATTAGATAAAGAACAACAATTCCAACAAATGCTAAGCTAGAAAGTGAAATTTTAGTTTTTAAATTCATATATACTCCTAAAATATATTTGTGATTCTATATTATACTCATTACTGTTTCATAAATCAATGAATTTTTAGATTTTAATGTTTGGGTTTATTGAATAAACCCACCACCTAATAACTCTGAATCGTCCCTATATAAAACTAATCCCTGCCCTTTTGTAACAGCTCTTTGTGGTTCTTTAAACTTTAATTTTATTATATCATCATTTATTTCTATAATTTTTGCTTCTTCTGCTATTTGAGAGTATCTTACTTTTGCAGTTACAATTTCATCTAAAAGAGGTTTTTTATTTAACCAAGTTAAATTACTAGCTTTAACAATAGGAGTAAATAAATCATCATTTTTCCCAACAATAATATTATTGTTTATAGCATCTATTTTAATTACATAAAGAGGGTGTTTCCAAGAAATCCCTAGCCCTTTTCTTTGTCCTATAGTATATCTGTGTATCCCTGTATGTTTCCCAATAATTTCGCCTTTTTTAGTAATAATATTCCCTGGTTTCAATACCCCCTTAGGAGCTCTGCCCTCAATAAATCCCTTGTAATCATCTTGCACAAAACAAACCTCTTGGCTTTCTTTCTTTTGAGCCATATTTACACCAATATTTTTTGCAATTTCTCTTACTTGAGATTTATTCATATCTCCCACCGGGAACACCAAATGCTTCAATTCATTCTGCTTTAATTGAAATAAAAAATAAGTTTGGTCTTTTTTGGGATCATCTCCTTTAAATAAAGAATATGTTCCATTAGCAAGCTTTTTTATCTTTGCATAATGCCCTGTTGCAAGTAAATCACTACCAAGTTTTTTTCCTTCTTCTATAATTACAGGAAATTTTATTTTTGAATTACAGTGAGCACATGGAAGAGGTGTTTCTCCTTTTAAATAACTTTCTACAAATGGAATTACAATTTCTTTTTCAAAAAGAGGCTGATATTGTTTTAAGTAAAATGGTATTTTTAAATTATTTGCAACAAACCTTGCATCTGCAATATCTCCTAAACTACAACATTTACTTAAATCATCCCATATTTTAAGCATCATTCCTATTACATCATAACCCTGTTCTTTTAATATCCAAGCAGCAGCAGAACTATCAACTCCACCACTCATTGCAATTATTATTTTCTTCTTATTTATTATATGCATTATTTCACTCCAATTGAACAACTAAATGTATATAATAAAATTTATGTATTTGTAAATAAGTTTTTACTATTTTTCCATATTAATATCATTTGATAAATAATATATTATTTATCAAAAATTTCTATCTTTCATTTAAGTCAATAAGATAAGCTCCTGGACCAAAACCACACATAGGAACAGAACCTGCATAATCACCTGTTTGTTCATTATATAATTCTGCAATTTGGTAATAATTATGTTCTGTTTGAGTTAAAATCCAATTATATAACTTATTTGCCTTTTCTTTTGAAGCTTCATCTGTTCGTTTTCTTAAAAAGCTTAAAATTCTAAAGTCAACCATTATCCATTCTTTAATGTCATATTCATTAGCCATAACACCACCTGCTGTTCCTACACAAGAAGCATGAGCAGAAGGATTACATCTTTTATTTGTTCTTTTAAAACCAGGGCTATTTGATAATAAATTACCTAATTCTTGTTCATAAGCAGATAATGTTGATGATGCAATTTGAGAATTTGGCTCAAAAACACCAAAATTAAATGCCTCTACGCTTGATGCATCAATATTATAAATATTTTGTCCGTTTTCAGGAGCTAAACTAGAAACATCTTCATCAGTAAAGTTAATTAACACATGGTTTTTTACCAAATTGGTTTCAATTGCAGTTTTTAAACTTTCTGCTGTATCATGATATATCGTTGTATCCATTCCAATTAAATTTCCAAGCCTTTCTGCTGCCTTTAAGCCTCTGTAAGCAGTAATTGAGGTATAAGCAAAATGTCTTTTACCATTATAACCATCATCAGTCCAATGGTACTCCCAAATAGACGAATCGGGAGCGATAAGTCCATTATTATCTATTAAAGCCACTAAAACATCTGCTGTTTTAGTAAAAATATTATCACTATACTGATTTAAAAAAGCAGTATCATCTCCATTTGCACTAATATACTCATCTAATATCCACAATGCTAAACCAAAACCATCGTATTCTATATTAGGCCCAGCACTATTCCAATCTGTTTCTTCATCTCCATTAGCAAAATATCTACAAACAGAAATTTGATAATCATGACCTATAGTATTCCATTCGCTTCCTTGATACCTTCCTGTATTTACCTTATCTCCGAAAATAAACTCTAAAGCATCAACAGCCTCACTCATATGATTAGCCTTAACCATACCAACAACAGCATAGCTCATATCTCTTATCCAAGATACATTCCATATTCCAGGAGGTAATGACGCTAAAACTTGACCATAACCATTGATATCTTCTCTTATTTGTCCCATTTTTATAAAAGCAGAAGACTGAATTGCTAGTTTTTCTTCTCTTGGTGTCAAATTTTCGGGTAGGTTTTCAACACTATGCCAATTACTCCAATAATTTATTTCATCATTAAGAACATCTTCAAAATTTTTACTATCTATTAAGTCTTTTATAGGATTTGCAATAGTAGTAGCATCTGCACCATTATTTGTATACTGAGCATTCCAAGCTACATAATATGATTTTTCTTCATTTGAATTTATAGTTGTAAAGTCCTTTTGATAAAACAATGCTACATCATCCTTTCCAGTTTCTCCACTTGATTTATATTCATTTAATATATTATTATTTTTAACCTCTTGCCATGGATTATATGTACTTGCATTAGTTGATACAACAGTTGGAGCTCCTCCACCACTCATCATAAAAATCTGATAATAACTATATTGATATACCCAATTTCTTTCGTAAAAACCATGTAGAGTATCATCATAATCAGCTTTTTCATTTTTTATATGTATTCCATCATTATTATTATCTGCTCCAACTCTAAAATTACCTAGAGTAAATATAGAAACATCATTTAAAACATCAGCAGTTTTATTTTTAACTGTAATACCAGCCACACTAATAGGAGCCTCACTAAGCATACTCATCCAATAATATTCTGTTATTTCCAAGCCCGAAAGCTCTCTTATTACTTTTATTATTCCTGTTCCTGCAATATACTCCATATTAGTTACATCAACTTCATTAAGCCAAGTATTTTGTCCATTTACTCTTATTCCAAAATAAAAATCATAAACTAAATTAGGCGTTACTGGAGAGTTCTCATTCATTTGCTTATATATATGAGGATAATAGGTTTTTATTTTTTTCTCATTTTTATCAAATAAAATAGCTCCAAAGCCATTTGCAGAGGGCATTACACTCCATGATGTTTTTACAGGATAACAATAATGACTATCTGTATCACAAATCATATCACTACAATCATGATTATCATTACACCTATCTTCTTTTAATTTGCAAATAGGAGTCATTGGACGGGTATCACATATTTCCCAACTCTTACACTCAGGATTACATTTAGGTTCACTATCTTCAATACATGCTCCACCTTCATCATGAAACCCATCATCGCATGAACATACTATTTTATTATTTTCAACAGAACAGATAGATTTATGAGCATCAATACAGCTATCATTTTGACATACTACTGTATCGACAACACAACTTCCTTCTTCATCATGAAAGCCAGCATCACATAAACAAACAATCACATTATTTTCAACACTACAAACTGTTTTATGCTCTTCTGTACAACTATTTGCTTCACATTTAACAGTATCCTCAATACATGTTCCATTATCATCATGAAAGCCAGCATCACATAAGCACACTATCGCATTATTTTCAACACTACAAACTGTTTTATGCTCTTCTGTACAACTATTTGCTTCACATTTAACAGTATTCTCAACACATGTTCCATTATCATCATGAAAACCGGCATCACATAAACAAACAGCTTTGTTATTTTCAACTTTACAACTACTATGAACAACACAATCTTTATTATCACATAAATCATTATGAACAACATTATCCTCATTACATGAAATAATAAAAAAACTCAAGATAAGTAATAAAAAACTATATTTTTTAAACATAAAGCCCTCAAAAAAATAAACCTTAGTATTTTAGCTTAATTATAATTTTTTTTAAAGTTTTTATTGATTTATTCTTCTAAAATGAAATTAATTGTATAAGTGATCCTTGTTTTCTTGGTTTTTCCATTACTGAGTACTGCTGGAAGAAATTTAAACTTCTTAACCGCCTTTAATGCATTTTCATCTAAACCATAACCTAAACCTTTTATTATTTTAGCTTTTATAACATTTCCTTTTTTATCTATTGTAAGACTCAAAATAATTTTTCCTTCAATTTCTTCTTCTTCTGCAAGCTTAGTATATTTTGGTCTAAATACTTTTTTAGGAATTGGTTTAGTTACAATTTTAGGAGGAGGCCCACTGTCTTCAGGCTCATTACTTCCATCTTGAGCCTCATCTGCTTCTCCTACAAATTTACCAATTTTTTTAGGTTTTCCATTTTCCCAACCTGTTTTATCATCAGTCATAAGAGTATTCCCAACTTTAACTTTGAATCCACTTGTTCCCGTTTTACTAACAGAATTCATAGTTACCCCAAAAACAGGAGGTGCTTTTTCTTTTGGCTTTTCTTTTTTAGCTTCTTCCTTCTTTTTATTTATAGGATTTTTTGCCACAACTTTCTTTTTTTGTATTTTTTTCTTCTTTTTATACTTTTTTTTCTTTTTCTTTATAATTATTTTCTCCTTTTTTTCTACTTTTTGAGGTTTAATATCCTTCTTCACTTCTTTCTTTACCTCTTTTTTAGGAGGAACTACCTTTTCTTTTTTTTTAGGAAGAATTTTCATCTTCACTAATTTATATTTTTTTCTTTTTTCAAATTTAGGTTTATACTCTTTTACTGAAAACCCTAATGACCCCACAATTAATATTGCAATAATAAATCCAATTAGCATTCCTTTTGAAGAATCATACATTATTTTTTATCCTCTACACTAAATGCATAATCAGTAATTCCAATTTTTCTCAAAATATCAACAACATTCATAACCTTTCCATGATATGCCTTTTGGTCTGCGGCTATAACTATTTGTAGTTTTGTTGGTAAAGAAGTTGCCAACTTGTTGCTATCAGCAATATCATCTTTATTATTAGCTGGAGAATAAGGCACCACCTTATTCTTAACATCTGTATTAGTAAGAGATAGCTTTTTATTTTTAAGATATTCTTCTAGTTTATCAAGTTTAATTGATTTTCCTTCTACAAAGTATTTATTATCTTTAGTTATAACAATAGAAACAGTTTTAGTTTTGGTTTCTTCTCCTGTTGCAGCAGAAGGCAATTTTACAGGTATTGAAGGAGTTACAATTATACTTGCTGTAACCATAAATATTATCAATAAAACCAACATAATATCAACCATGGGAGTAATGTTAATATCATTAATCATGTCATCTGAACCTTTTTGTTTTCCTGCCATTATTTTTTTCCTTTTTTATTAGAATGCTTAGCATCTTCTAAAGAAGAAGCCATATAATTATCCCTACCCTCTGTTTTTAAATAACTCATTAATATAGATGATAAAATATCAGTATTATGATTTATAACTTTTACTTTTCTCATAAAATAATTAAATGCAATAACTGCAGGAATTGCAACCAAAAGTCCAACCCCTGTAGCTACAAGAGCTTCACTAATCCCAGCCATAACAGATGCTTGACCATTTTTTAGCATTTCACCACCTTTTGATGCTGTAGCCAAATCTTTAAACGCTTTAATAATACCAACAACTGTTCCAAATAATCCAATAAAAGGAGTATTACTACCCAAAGTACCCAAAATTGTTAAATTTTTCTCTAATGCGATTCTATTTTCTCCTTTTGCGGCCTCAATAGCTTCTTCAACTGAAGCAGGACCTCTATCAATAACAGTTAATCCTTCAAGTAAAGCATGAGATTCAAATGTTGTACTTTTTTCAAGCTCTTTTTTTAATTCATCTATCTTATTTTCAAAAAGGAGTTTTTTGTATTTTTTATTAAATAATTTTAAATTTAATTCATATTTTTTATAAAAAATTATTCTTTCTATCATTATAGCTATTTCAAGGGTAAATAGTATAATTAATAACCATAAAATAAACTCTGCACCAAAATTCGTAACCTTTAATATTTCATGTGTTAACATTTAAACTCCCAAATACTTAACTATAATTAGAATAATCTATCTCATAATTAATTACAACATAAAAAATAAACTTTTATTTCAAACTACAATAATTCATAAAAAGTTTACAATTGCTTACTCATTTTGACTTAAACTATAAGACTTAAAAACCGAACCAAAAGCTCTGAACATTTGAGATGATAAATAGGGAGTATCTTTTTTATCCTTTCGTCTTCTTTTTCTTAGATAAGAATTTACTTTTATTTTCTTTTTACCTCTTTTTACATAAACATCATTGGGATATTTTAAATTCATTTTTTGTATATTTATCCCTCGGTGAGACTTATGAATATAATATATTGTTCCATTTGCAAGAACATTTACCACTATTGCAATATGAGTAAAGCTATCATTAACTTTTCCATCTCTGTTTCTATCAGTTGTATTATCAAAAAATATAATATCACCTATTTGGGGAAGCCTATTTGAAAATACTTCTCCATTATCTTCTATAAAGTTATATATAACTTCTGTTCCAGAAAGCCATTTACCATTTCTTTTCACTTTTGCTGTATTATATAATTCAATATTAAAATTATCAAAAATAGACCTTACAAAACCAGAACAATCATTTCTAAACTTTTTATCTTTTTTTACTCTTGATTTACCTTTAAATTTAAGAGCATATTCAACAATTTTTTCCCTCTTACCATCTTTTAATGTTTTATTTTTACTTAAATATTTTTTATTCACTCTATAATTATTTGGGGTATCAAAAAAAACATAAGCAGGAGTAATATTTTTAGTCATAGGACTTTTCATTTGTAATTCAAAATTTCTTTTTTTCTCAATATTATGATATCCACCACATGATGTTATGTAGAATATTGAAATCAGTAATAATAAAAATAAAAAAAAACTCCTCATATATATTAAATATAACTTATAATAGAAAAAAGTCAAAATTTTAGATTTTTATCAAATAAGCAAAAGAATACAAGAATATAGCTTAAACAAAAATATACCAAGTATTAAGATCATGCAAGATTTTATCATTACACTGAATAATCATGTAAAACAAGTTTCAATGACAATGTTTCTATGAAATTGAATTCAATAGGAGCTTTGATATAAAATAAAATTTATAATCCAATCCTTTCAATAATTTTTAAACCATAACCTTCTAGTCCAATTACTTTTTTAGGATTATTAGTTAGTAATTTAATATTTTTAACCCCTAAATCCCTTAGAATTTGAGCACCTATACCAAAATCCCTTAACTCTTCCTCTTTAGGGAGTATCGCTAAATCCGTTTCTTTTTCTTTTCCTGCAAATTCCTTTATTGCTTCACTTAAATAATCTTCTTCAGAATTATCTCTCAAGTAAAGTATAACGCCTCGTCCCTCTTTATTTATTAAATCCATAGATTTTTTTAAAGGTGAAGAACATTTTTTGCTGTAAATACCAAAAATATCTCCCATTAAACACTCTAAGTGTACTCTTGTTAATATCGGTTCATCATTAGCAATATCACCTTTTACTAAAGCTAAATGCTCTTTATTTGACACGCTACTTTCGTAAACAAATGCTTTAAAATCACCAAAAACAGTAGATAATTTAGTTTCAATTTTAGATTTTACTAGTGTTTCATATTGAAGCCTAAAAGCAATGATATCTTCTATTGTTACAATGGGGATATTAAAATCTTCACTAAATTTCTCAAGTTGAGGCATTCTAGCCATAGTTCCATCTTCATTCATTATTTCACAAATCACCCCTGCTGGCTTTAAACCAGCAAGTTTTGCTAAATCAACAGAACCTTCAGTTTGCCCTGTTCTTGCCAATACACCACCTTTTTTTGCTCTTAATGGAAATATATGCCCTGGTTTTACTATATCGGATGCAACAACATCATCTTTTATCGCTGTAAGAATAGTATGTGCTCTGTCAGCAGCAGAAATTCCTGTTGTAACGCCTTCTCTTGCTTCAATGGAAATAGTAAATCCTGTTTTATATCTAGAATGGTTATCAGTAACCATCATAGGTAAATTTAGTTTGTCTGTCCACTCAGGAGTTAAAGTTAAACAAATTAACCCCCTTGCATATTTTGCCATCATATTTATTTTTTCGGGAGTTGCAAATTCAGCAGCAAAACATAAGTCTCCTTCATTTTCTCTAGCTTCATCATCTACCAAAATAACCATTTCTCCACTTTTAATAGCATCAATTGCTTTTCTGACTCTTTCATGATTCTTCATTATATCCCCACATAAAAAACAAAACATCTTAACATAAATAAAAACATAAAAACAAGCAACAAAAAAAAATAGAAAAAAACACAAAAACTTATGAAAAAACCGATAAAAAACATTGACAATTTTAAGAATTTACGATAAAAGACAACGAGGTTTAATTTTTTTTAAAGGAGTTGATATGAAAATATCCTATTTTTTGATGTTGTTGATAGCATCAATGACACTGATTTTTACCGCTTGTGATGATGGTAATGATGGTACAACTACCCAAGACAAATGCAAAGGTAATACTTGTGCATCAGAAGGTAAAGTTTGTGACCCAGGTAGTGGTGAATGTGTTGAAGTACAAGCTTGTACACCTGAATGTAAATCTGATGAAACATGTAATACTGTAACTGGAGAATGTGAATCTAATACTGTTGATTTATGTGCAGGAAATAGTTGTGGTGAAGATCAAGTTTGTGACCCAGCTGATGGTTCATGTGTTGATTTTAATGTAGAAGACTTAGATACTATTGTTAAAGCAAGAAAATGGAGTAGTAACTACGGTGATCAAAAAGGTAAAATATTAACTAAAAAACTCGAAGGTGTTGTTGTTGGAGTAAAAGGTTTAAAAACCTCAAGCCATCATGCAGTTATTATTCAACAAGCTGGAGAAACTGAATTTGCCGCTATATATGTAAATCTTGATACTATTAAAACTGAAGCAGATTTCAAAGATTTAGCTGTAGGTAACCTAGTTAAAATAAGTGGTAAATTAAGTGAATATTTTGACAGAACAGAACTAAGCCCTCAAACAACAGCTGATGTTGAAATTAGTGCAGCAACTGCAACTATACCTACTGCAGTTTATATTTCATCTGTAAGTTACGAAGAAAAATATGAGTCAATGTTAGTTAACTTAACAAACGCTCCTTTTACAGTAACTGAGTTAACAAATATGGTTAAATGTGGAACAGATGGTACTTGCCCTAATGGTGATAGCTGTGAAGAAGGAAAAATATGCGGAAAAGATAGTAAATTTACATTTACAGCAAAAGATAGTGCAGACAAATCAATTTTAATTGGAACATCATTTTCATATCCAAGAGTTGATTTTACTCAAAATGAAAAGATTACAGCTATTAAAGGAGTTATGACTCTTGATTATGGTGAAATCGTTATTTTCCCTACAAGTAAAGCAGATGTTGTAAGCGATGGTTCTTTATGTGGTGGAGTTCAATGTACTGCAGATCAAGTATGTGCTAATGATACTTGCGTTGCAAAAGCTGATGAAAATACAGATGCTTTATGTAGTGACGGTATTGATAATGATGGTAATGGATATACAGATTGTGATGATCATAGTTGTTCAAGAAATGCCGCAGTAACTGTATGTAAAGTTTTATGTGGTGGAGTTGAATGTGCAACTGGTGAAGTATGTGTAAATGATGCTTGTGTTGCTACTGAAGCAGAAGATACTGATGCAAAATGTTCTGATGGTATAGATAATGATGGTAATGGACATACTGATTGTGAAGACTGGTCTTGTTCAAGAAATGCTAATGTTACAGTTTGTGCTGTTACTTGTGGTGGAGTTACCTGTGCTGCTGGTCAAGTATGTGTAAATGATGCTTGTACTGATTCTTCAGCAGAAGATACTGATGCAAAATGTTCTGATGGTGTAGATAACGATAATGATGGACATATAGACTGTGACGATTATGATTGTTCACAAAACGCGGCTATTACTGTATGTGGAAATACTGATTTATGTGCAGGAAATACTTGTGCTGCAGATGGTAAAATATGTGACCCAGCTACAGGGAATTGTGTTGCGGCCCCTGCAACTATTACAATTACACAAGTAAGAGCAGGAACTGTAGGTAATGTTTATACTACTGAAGGTACTGTAACAGGTGTTGATAGTAAAGGTTTTTATTTTCAAGATGCTAATGCTGGAATGTATGTATTCTTAGGTTCTGCTCCAACTGTAGTTGCAGGTAATAATGTTACTGTAACAGGTAAATTAGATGAATATCATAATTTTATGGAATTAAAAGAAGCTACTGTTACAGATGGTGGTGCTGGAACTATGCCTACAGCTATTTCTGTTGCTGGTAATGCAATGGCTGAAACTCATGAATCTATGTATGTAAGCTTAACAGGTCAACCTTTTACTGTTACTGAAGCGGGACAATATGATTTTACTATCACAGATAAAGACGGAAACCCATTTTTACTTAAAAAGGGTTCTTTAAGTGGTGATTTAGTGGTTGGTAATGTTTTATCTAAATTAGATGGTGTTGTTGGTCAATATGATACTAACTATAGGCTAGTATTAAGAGTTGCTACTGATATGGAATTGGTTACTTTTACTTGTGCTACTCCATGTGAAGCATGGGAAACATGTACAGCAACTGATACATGTACAACAACTCCTGGAATGTGTGCAGATAATAATGATTGTAATACAACGGCAGGAGAAGAATGTAATACAAATCATACTTGTGAAGTTCCTGCAGCAACATGTAATCCAGCATGTAATGCTTGGGAAGAATGTACAGCTACTGACACTTGTACTTTAAAACCAGGTATGTGTAATGCAGTAGAAGATTGTACAAATGGTGCAACTTCATGCGACAATAATGTTTGTGTTGGTGGAACAGCTCCTCAATTTCCAAATGCTAACTTTGCAACTTGGACAGATGACTCAACACCTACAGATTGGAAAATTGGTAACTCAGGATTTGCAATGTTAAAAACAGTAAGAGATTCTGACTTCGCATTATCTGTTATTGGTACAGAAACTGGAAACAAATATGTTATTAGTACAGCTCTTACAACTATGACTGATACCAAGCCTGCTTCTATATCTTTTGAAATGAAAGGAAGTGGTAAAATTACAGTTAACATAGCTTGTGATTTAAATGCTGATACCTATACAACAGGAGAACAAAAATTCTATAATCTAGCTGATGCAACATCAACTACTTTTACTAATTCAGGAAGCAATTCTTATGTTGAATTTAACCAAGCTGATTGGACTACATACACAATTACAACTGGTGATGAGCTTAATGATTTCTGGAAAGCAGGAGTTGACTGTAGACTAGAAATTAAAGCTGGTAAGAATACAGAATTTAATGCTTTACTTGATAATGTTATGATTAATTATTAAGAACAATAATTACAAGTAATTTTAAAAGGGGCTTAGGCCCCTTTTTTATTTATAAACTAAAAATAAAAATCCTTTATTGTAATAATAAGCCAAGTTATGCTAATATTTAATTTTGTGTAGGAATGATTATGGAACTATTTGAAATTAAGAATTTATATAAAACTTTAAGTAGTAAAATAGAAAAACTGGAACAATATCTTGAGATAGATAAAAAAACAAAAAGATTAGAAGAAATAAATAAAGAATTTGAAGACGGAAGCATTTGGAATGATACAGAAAGAGTTAAGCCACTAACAAAAGAAAAGTCAAAATTAGATAATGTTTTAAAACTGTTCAAAAAATCGTTAATACTGAAAGAAGATTATGAAGTTTATTATGAGTTTTATGAAGATGATAACAATACTGAAAACTTTACTGAAATAGAAATATCTATAAAAAAATTAGAAAAAGTTGTCAATGAAATAGAGTTTAACAGAATGCTTAGTGGAGAACTTGATTTTAATAATGCAATTATAAGTATTAATGCGGGAAGTGGAGGAACTGAATCACAGGATTGGGCAGGAATGCTTTATAGAATGTTAAATATGTATTGTGAAAAGAAAAAGTATAAACTATCTATATTAGATTATCAATCTGGTGATGAGGCAGGAAAAAATGGTATCAAGTCTATTACTTTTTTAGCAGAAGGTGAATATGCTTATGGCCTAACAAAATCAGAAAACGGAGTTCATAGATTAGTTAGAATCTCTCCATTTGATTCCTCTGCTAGAAGACATACTTCATTTGCATCAATTTCTGTTGTTCCTGAAATTGATGATGACATAGAAATAGAAATTCGTGATGAAGATGTAAGAGTAGATACTTTTAGAGCAAGTGGAGCAGGTGGCCAACATGTTAATAAAACTGACTCTGCAATTAGACTTACACATAATCCAAGTGGAATTGTAGTTTCTTGCCAAAATGAAAGATCTCAACATAAAAATAAAGAAGCAGCATTTAAAGTTCTAAAATCTCGCCTTTATGAACTAGAATTACAAAAAAAACAAGAAGAAACAGATAAATTTAATGCAAATAAAAAAGAAATTACATGGGGTTCACAAATAAGATCTTATGTTTTACATCCTTATAAAATGGTTAAAGACCACAGGACTAATTTTGAAACAGGAAATGTAAATGCTGTATTAGATGGAAACTTAGATGGTTTTATAAAGTCTTATCTGCTTGAATTTGGTGGTTAGAAATACCATCTTATCGCTCCTCCAGCTCCACCCAAATATAACCCACTATAACCGTTATACCAATCATAATCACTATTAGAAATAAAGAAAGCAGGCCTCCATTCAATAGCAAACTCTAGTGGTACTTTTTGCAACATTAATGATAAACCAACCACTCCGTTAATACCAAATATTTCCCAATTATAATTATCTTTGCCATAATCATGACTATAATGCCACCAAAATGCTCCTGCACCAGCATACCATGCTAAAGTAACATCTTTATTTTTAACTAAATAAGGTGGAAATTCCATAATAAAATCTAACGAAAGAGCAAAACCATCATTACCTCTTACCCCAACAACTCCTTGTAATGCAGTATGATTACCCAGAAGATACTTACCAGAAATACCACTAACAATATTTCCTCCTCCAAGACCAACACCAAACTGTTTCTCAGTAGCAGTTATTTGTAATGTACATAAAAATATTAGCACTATTAAAATTTTCTTCATAAAAACTCCTATAAATAACAAAAACTATATATACTATTAAAATGAGATATTGTCAAATATGAATAACTATCTTTTTATAATTTCATATATAAAAGGTGGAGTATTGGGTTTATTGATTAGTTTATGCTCAAAAATATCTGCTTCATTTTTATCTATACTTGATAAATATTCAGATAATTGTTTTGCCTCTAATTCCCCAGCCTCATGACCATGATAAACGATAATAATTATTGCTTTTTTTCTGTTTAATAAACCGAAAGACTGCTCTATCGCCTGCTTTGTTGTATTAAAATTAGTTGTAATACTCTTATCTGAATTAGGCAAATAACCGAGGTTAAATACCACCAAGTCAAGATGAGTTTTTATATATTTATCAATATGTTCATGACCATCATAAAAATATAAAATGTTATTAAAATTTTTATTTAAAATTTTTGCATTCTCAATTGCTTTTTTTTGAATATCAAAAGTATAAACTTTTTTTATTTTACTAGCTAAATAATTTGTATCGTATCCATTTCCACATGTAGCATCTATAACAAAACTATCTTTGTTTATATATCTATCAATTAATAATTTTGATAAATCAAGAATTACACTCATTTATTTAAATGTCGCCATTGCTTTTTTTACCATTTCTGAAAACTTTGAGGTTTCATCATTCATAGTAGCACTACCTATTGTTGCAGTTGTTTTTATTTCTAAACCATTATCTTTATACACCGTTTTTTCTATATTTGATTTAAGCCTATTTATTGCTAATTCAATACCAGTTTCATCTGTTAGAGGCATTAAAATCAAAACCTTATTACCATCATAAGAAGTAGGTATATCAGTATCTCTTATTGCCTGTTTAATTGAATTAACAATAGATTTCATGAATTTTTCCACTATATCTTTAGGATATTCGTCCTTTAATCTTTCTTCTGAATCAATTTGTATTATAACTAATGACAAAGGATGATTAAATCTTTTTGCTTTTTTAAACTCTTGAATAACCTGTGCACTAAAATAAGAAAAATTATGAAATCCTGTTTCGTTACTATTACAACCTTCTTCTAAAGATACAACTTTTTCTTCTAATTCCTTATAACTGGAGTAAATTTCCTTATACTTTAATCCTATATTTATTATTGAAGAAAATGATTCCTCATTTATATTAAAAGGTCCAAGTAGCAAGTTGTGTTTATAGAACTCATTAATTTCATTATCTTTAAAAAACAAAACAGGAGTACTTACATAGTCTGTATTAAACATTAATTCTATTATATCATGAATACTTATATTTGAATTAGTATAATATAAGATTAAATCAGGATCATTTTCATATAGTTTTAATCTAAATTCATCTACAGAATCAGTATTATCAATTAAAAAACTCCCAACTTCACTAAGAGCTTCTCTAACATCATATTGATGACTTTTTGTATCCAATATAAGTATTCTTTTCATAATTTTCTCCTATTGTGAATTTATACATTAAATCTAAAATGTAAAATATCCCCATCTTTCACAATATAATCTTTTCCTTCAAGTCTAAACTTACCGTTATCCTTAATTGCAGGCTCGGACTTAAATTTTATTAAATCTTCATAATGGTAAACTTCAGCTCTAATAAAACCTCTTTGTATATCAGAATGAATTTTACCAGCAGCAACCCACGCTGTTGAATTATTTTTTATTGTCCAGGCTCTGTTTTCCTTACCACCTACAGTAAAAAAAGTAATCAAGTCAAGCAAAGCATATCCTTCTCTCAAAAGTTGATAAAGCCCTGGTTCTTTTAATCCCATTTCATCAAGAAATTCCTGTTTTTCTTCTTCATCTTCAATTGCTGCAATATCCGCTTCAATTTGGCCACTTATTTTAATTAATGTTTTTCCTTCTTTTTTAGCATATTCTTCTAATGCTTTTACATATTTATTATCTTCACTAATAGCATCTTCTGGAATATTTGCAACATATAACATTGGCTTAAAAGTTAATAAACTTGTATCCCTAATTGCATACTTTTCTTCTTCAGATAAATCTAGCTCAGAAATAGGTTTCTCTTCAAAAAGGTGTTCTTGACACTTACTTAAAACTTCAGTTTTTTTTATTGCTTCTTTATCATGAGCTCTTACTTTTTTCTGTAATCTGTCAATTTGACCAGTAACAGCTTCCAAATCAGCAAGTATCAATTCTCCGTTTACAATTTCTACATCTCTAATGGGGTCTATTTTATCATCAATGTGTATAATATTTTCATCTTCAAAACACCTAACTACATGAAGTAAAGCATCTAGTTTTTGAATATCAGATAAAAATCTATTTCCAAGACCTTCACCCTTTGATGCTCCTTGTGCAAGAGCGGGAACATCAACAATTTCCATAGTTGTATAAACCAACTTATCTGCTTCTACAACTTTCTGAATTTCTTCTATTCTATTATCAGGAACAAATACTGTTCTTGAATCAGTTTTTGTTGTAGAAAACCCATAAATTGTTACTTCTGCATCAGCACCTGTAATTGCATTAAAAATTGTTGTTTTACCAACATTAGGTAATCCTATAATTCCAGCATTAAAACCCATATTACATCCTTATTTATTGAATAATTGTTAACATTTCACTAAAAGAATTTGTATCTACTACAAATATGTCATTTCCATAAGAATCAACAATTGCAATGCCATTCTTACTTTGGTTAGTATCAGTATTTTTAAATATTGTTGCTTTTAATGGAGATATTATTGAACTACGATATCTTGACATTATAGATGTTACACCTAAAGAAAAAGAAATATAACTATCAATACTCATATCCCCCTTATCTGAAAAAATTTTCACTTTAAACAAATCATTTTCATAAAAAGGAGCATTTTCGCATTCTATAGGGCATAATTCGGTATCTTCACCATTACAAAAAGGATTAATCTCTTTATTATTAGTACAATATGAAGTAGTTCCAATTTCACCATTCTGTGTTGTTGTTACCAAAAATAAATTTTTAACTCTTACCTGAAACGCAATAGCTTCATCATAACAATATGATAAATTCGGATCATTGCTAACATCAAGGGTTAACTCATGACCATCTATTACACCAATAGGAACTAATCTAAAATATTTTCTATTTGTTTCACCTTCTTTTAATTCTTCCTCATTTGTTTTATACTTTTCACACTTCACATCATCTATTTTACTTTCAGGAAGCTCTGAAATAATCTCTAATTGTAAATTTTGAGACTCAATTGTTAATTTTGAAAAATCTATAGAGCTAGAGAATAATTTATTGTTTGAAATAAAGCTACCATCATCTGAAATAAAATTTTCTAATCCTGCTTCAAATGTAAATTTAAAATAATTATTTGCAAGATCATATTCTCTATCTTTCACTTTATCTTTTAGTATTATGTATCTGTTATCTGTTGAATTTTCATCTTCATTTACAACAGAAAAACATTGGTTAGCTTCATGTTTATTAAATTGAGTACAATAATCAGATTGAATTACAGATATGATTTCAGCTTTATAATCTGTTTGTAATGGAATATGATACTTTAAAAATCTTTTATCAAGCGTATCTTTATAATCATTTAAACTATCAAAATCATCTTCAAAGAATTCTGTAATTAATTTTTTATCAGTATCTAATGTTAAGAAATAAAAATATCCCCCAACATCTGTTAATAAAATATAATTTCCCTCAAGTAATTGGTTTTCTTTTAAATACCCTAAATCATTTAAAAGTTTATCATCAGCAATATTATACTCTTGTTTATATAAAGACATAGAGTTTAAATTGTAAGATAATTTTAATGATTTGGAGTGTTCATCACTTTCTGAGTCAAGAGGATTATAGGAAGCAGGGATTTCAATATACTTATTTTCTACTCTATCCCATATTAAAAAAATATTTTCATATTGACTGTATATATATATTTTTTCATCTGTTACTATAAATTTATCTATATTAGCATAATTAATGGAAATGTCAGTAAGATCAATAATAGTTTCAGCCCCATCACTTGCTATTTTTATTATACTTTTTTGATTTTTTAAGCTTATATAATAGTTATTGTTACTATAATATAAATAATTAATTTTCTCATTGTAAGTTTTATTATGTGAAAGAGTAAAATCATTTCCATCATAATTATAAAATTCTACTTTTCTAGCTGTTTTATTAACAAGGAGTAGCTCATAGCTAAAGCCTGTTGATTTTCTAATTATAATATCACTTGGCAATTCTTTTAATTGCTTAGAATATTCAATAAAAGGAATTGTTGTCTGTTTACAATCTTTTTGGTAAAAATCAAAATATGGTTTTAAATTAATTATAGACAAAACACCATTTGAAGATACAACCACAGCCTTTTTATTATCACTTGATGTTACAACTTTATAAGGATATTTGGGTAAAATCAAACCATTTCTTAATGGTATTTTTTTAGAAAAGTCAACAAAGCACTTATCTTTTAGATTATATAAAAATAATTGATTTGCTTTATTATCTAAAATTAATAAAGCTGAGTTATCAGCATTGTTAATTGATACAATATCAATAGGTTTTTTAAAATATCCAACTTCAATATCTTGAGTTTGATCACATGCAAAGCTTGATGCAATAAAGACCAATAATAATAATCCTAGCAAATATTTTTTAAATTTTATCATAATTTCTCTATACATAAGTTTAATAAATTAAATTTTTAATTTGTAAAAATGTTGAACTATTAGGATCTACATCTAAAATCATAATAGAATTATCAACAAAAAGAGTTATATATATTTCTTTTTTAATACTTGAATAAGCCATATCATATCCTCTTTTCTCTATATTAAGATTATTCAATAACAAGCCCTTACTAATATCTAGGACTGCGAGTTTTCTTGACTCATATAAAGAACTTAAACAAACACCATTATCAGTACATAATGTTCTAACTGGAAAATAATCAGTATAAATAGACTTATCAAAAGAAAAAACATCTCCATTATCAGATTTTTGTTTAGTTAATATTGATATTGACGATGGATTTGATATAGATAAGAACATTTTATCTTCAAAAAATGAAATATCTTCTACCTGAGAGTAGGAATTTAACAATAATGCCCTATTTGTAACTTTAATTAAAGGAAAATACTTCACTTTATTTATATTACCATAATAATCCATTAAAGGTTTAAAGGCTATAACATACTTTGTATAATCACTTGTAATAAAAACTCTATCTAAATTTTTATTATATTCAATATCAGATGCTCTACCCGTAAGGTCTTTAACAGTGAGAGATTTAAGTAATCTTAAACTTAAAATGCCATCTTTTTTTTCATATTTCACAATAGAAACATTAGCTCCACTTTTATGAGCAATATATATTAATTTTCTAGTTCTATCAATAGTCATAGATGCAGGGGAATCAAAACTTAATTGTAAAATATTATTCACATTACAACTACCATTTTCATACTCATTACAAGACAAATAAGGAGATGTTTCAGATATATTATAAGCATATAATTTACCACTATCTTTACTTACAACAAAAAGTAAATTTTCATCTTTATCTATTTCCATATCAGATAAAAAAGAATCTAAAGTTTTTGTTTCCTCAGGTATTATTTTTTGAGTTTCTAAATCAATTACTACGATAGAAGCACCTCTATATCTTAAATCAAAATTAGAATTTGCAACAAAAAGCCTATTACCATCTTTACTTATAGAAAGAGTAACAGGATATATCAATTTATCTTTAGGGGTGGGGTCACTGAGTTGTTCACTTGCACATGATATAAAAAATAAAGAAATAAGCACTATAATTATTATTTTCATAATTAATCCAAAATTAATCCGCGTGCATTATAACAGATATACATATAATTATCAATTATTGATTTTTGAATTTTTTTTATGCTTTTTTTACTCCTGAATCGCAGAGCTTACGCCCTGCATTCAAACCTGTATTTTAAAATGAAGTTTATTTATTTGATATGTAATATTTTAGGACTATTTTACAAGAATTTATTTAATAGGTTCAATATATCTGTCTTTTGCTCTTACAAAACACTGAATATGCTCTCTTGTCTGTACTTTAAACCAGATATTATTATTATTATCATAGTCATACTTTCCAATACTAAAAAAGTAATCACCAGAAGCAAGAGATGTTAATATTTCATTATTTGTTCCTGCACCTGCTCGGCAATTTAAAGAACTTACATTATTTGTAATTTTCCAATATCTATAAAGAACAGTTTCCGTTTCCCAATTTCCATTATGATCAGTAAATAAAGAAGGCTCAATATATCTATTTTTTGCTCTTACAAAACATTCTATTCCTTCTCTTGTTACAACTTTAAACCATGGATTATTATTCCTATCATACTGAACTTCCCTTCTTGAGTCTATATTTTCACTTGGAGTTAGCGTGGTTAAAACTCTATTATTTGTTCCTGCTCCTGCTCTACAATTAAAGTTTCCTCCAAGATTAGGATTTACATGCCAGTAAATATAATTAACAGATTCTTCTGTCCAGTTTCCCATATAATCATGATTAACATCAATCGAAGTCATTGCAGAATTTTGGAAAACAATTTCACATTCAGTCTGTTCATCATTCATTTTATAACCATCTTCACAACTACATATTTTATGTAAACTATCCCAATGTGAATTTTCAGGACAATCAACCACTGTACAATATCCAACATGAACTTCTTCATAACCATCATTACAAATACATGCATCAGAATTTACATCATAATGCATATTAGGAGATTCACAAGTATTATTTTCTATCACCCATAAAAACACTTCTTGTGCCTCTAGAAATCTTGAATGACCTTTTGACTCTTCACCATTCCAAACTTCAAAATGCCCTGTAGCATCACTCCAAAGAGCAACATTAAACATTAAAATACCTTTTTTACCAGTAAGTCTTAATTTCTTTTCTAATTCTTCTGTTTCACTTAAATTTGCATCATCATAAAGATGTTCTGTTCCTTTTAACAAATTTCTAACTCTTTCACTTTTACTAAAATGAAGTGGTCTTGCATTATAAAACTTTAAGAGATATTTAGCCATTTCTCTTACTCTAATTGCATAATTTAAATTATCACCACCTTTTAAAATTAAACCAGGATTACCATATTGACCAGCATATTTATTAAATCCCCATTTTGAAATTTTATTATTAGAATAATTCATTGCTCTACTTAATCTAATTGTACAACTATTAGTAATCCAATCAACATTAAGTTGTCCACCAATTAACTCTTTTACTTCCTCTAAAGAATAATCATGTCCAAGATAATTTTCCCACATATCATTAAAATTAATTAATTTTCTTAAAGTAAGGTTTTTATTGATTATTTTAAGTTCATCACCACAGTTGCCACCTCTAAGACAATTTAAAAGATTATTGGGTAATCTTGTTTCTTCTAACTCCTGTGAATTTGGTTTTTTAAGATTGTTTTCTTCAGTGCCACAGGAAATAAAAATTAAAGAAAACAAAACAATAGCTAACAGAACTCTCATAGTAACCTCTTGAAAAGACTATAAATTTATCAAACAAATAACTTATATAGTATTTGACGCAGTGTGTCAAGAGAAAAAATACGAAAATGTATTTTTTTTCATAACATGTAGGATAAATAAATAAAAATTAAGACA
>Ga0256842_1000855_pt1 | contig 26297 bp, 27 predicted proteins | sample 4559240metaG_FD_185973 | JGI IMG/M metagenome (GOLD analysis project Ga0256842, IMG submission 185973) | Hydrothermal vent microbial communities from Guaymas Basin, Mexico - 4559-240 | ecosystem: Environmental > Aquatic > Marine > Hydrothermal vents | place: Mexico: Guaymas Basin | collected... | reverse complement strand
CTTCAGAACTTGCAGACCTGAACATCAGGACAGATTATGGGAAGCTTAGGTGGTTAGTTTACACAGGAAAAAAGCTAAATGGCAACTTCAATGTCTTAGAGAAAGTCATAAATGGAGAAACAATCACAACATCAAAGATAAAAGATGCATTCAGCGCATTTGAACTTATAGAGGAAGACAACTTCATATCCCTTATGTATTATCTCGGCCTTTTGACAATAGAAGAGAAAAAATTAAAACTTGAGCTAAGGCTTCCAAATAACACAATAAAAGAAATAATAGCAGAATACATAAAGAAGATACTGGAGAGCGGAAACATATTTAAGATAAGTTTAAACAAATTTGCAGACAAGTTAGCAGAATTTGCCTTAAATGGAAGCCTGGAAGTATTCAGATACTTAGGAGAAAGAATAAAAGAATCCACAAGCATAAGGGACTACATAAAAGGAGAGCAAACAATCAAGGCCATACATCTTACCTATCTTAATCTGTGTGATTACTATTTTGTAATAAGTGAGCCAGAGCTAAACAAAAGATTTGCAGACATAGCACTATATCCAAGAAACCCGTATGTAGAATACTTTGCATTAATAGAACTGAAATACCTAAAAAGAAGCCAAGAACATACTTCACCCAAACTCAAAATCACAAAACTAATAGACGAAGCCAAGATCCAGTTAGATGAATCAGAGCAGAATGAAAAGGTAAGGCATTGGATAGCAAAGGGAAAGAAGCTGAAAAAGATTATCATTGTTTATCATGGCTGGGAGCTTGTATATGTGGAAAATGTATAAAAAACTTAAGCAGTGTCTTTAATAATAGATTACATAGTAATGGCTAAGGACTATCCAGAAGAACAAATAAACCCATTGTTAAAGGAGTTAGCTATGCCAACAATAGCAGAAAGATGGATACAACAAAAAATTAAGCAAGGTCTTGAGCAAGGCATTCAGTAAGGCATTCAGCAAGGTATTCAGCAGGGAATTCAAAAAGGATTACTATTAGAGGCACAGGAGATGTTATTGGAATTACTTGAAGAGCGTTTTGGTATTGTGCCTCGTTATATTGCCAAAAAGATCAAAGAGATTGATAGCAGAGAAGTAGTGAAAGGCCTGTTTAAGATAGCTATGCGAGTAAATTCATTAGAAGAATTTGAAGAAAAGCTAAAAATCGCCTTGAGGTAATATGAGGAATAATTAAGCAGGAAAGAGAGAGAAAAAAATGGTGTAAAGGAATTGGTGACGAAGTTTAGAAAATTAGTATGGCATTTTAACAATAATCGTCTTCCAAAACCAATTAATTCCAAGTTAAAAGCCTATAAAGAAATATTATAAATATCTATGCAGTTATAAGTTATATTTACTTTGTCATTTTAATTAAAAATTGACTTGACAAGACAGCAAGAAGGCAATAGTTAGAAGTATAAAACTTTTTTAGATTAACAAAACTTTTTTTATAACTATATTTAAAATAGATTAATAAATTCAAAAAAAGGAGGTTAAAACATGACAAGACTCACCAATTTTAACATAGGAGACGAGGCTATAGTGGTAGATATAGAAGGAGGGAGAGGTGTAAGGTCTAAGCTTTTCAACCTAGGTTTAACCCCTGGAATCAAAATAAAAATAATATCCCGAAATGAATGGGGTCCTATAGTTTTAGAAGTCAGAGATGGGAAAATAGCCATTGGCAGGGGAATGGCTGAAAAGATCTTGGTGAGGCCATACAAAATGGTTGTAAATGCGTGAAAATATCTGGGCAATTCATTATTTGCCCAGCTATTTTTTAAACAAAAAATGAGAACACCTCATTATCATACAATCCTACTATTTGTAAATCTTCATAGACTGTATAAAAAATCCCTCTCCAAACTGCCCTATCTGACTATAAAGAACACAATGAAAAAATAGATGGGTACTAGGAAAAAAACAATTATTGTTTTGTTATCCTAAATTTTAATAAATTATTAGATCCATCAAATCTTTCAAAAACACCATTTATAACAACCTGTTCTCCAAATATATTTTTTGCAATATATGTATTATTTTCTTTAATTACCTCGTCCACTGATTCCAGTAACTTTTGTTCTTCCCCATTTTCTTTTATTACAACAAGTGCATAATCACACATAGCAGTCTCCTTTGATTTTATATCTTATCTAATGCATTTTTGATCTCCTCATTCATCCTATTAGTATGTTCAACCAATTTTAGTATATAATTTGCTGCAGAATCATATCCTTTTGTTTTTAATTCAGCAGCAAGTTTTTTATATTCCTCTATATGTTTTTCATTATGTTCAAGCCAGTGTTCTAATCTTTTTCTTACCTTTTCTGTATATTCCATCATATCTCCCATATGTAAAAGATTGAGTCCATGTTCAGTTAATCTTAGTCTCATCTCAATGGGAGAAATTCCCATTTTTGCACAAAGCTGCTTTACTGATTCATATTCTGGTCTTTTATAAGTCTTGTCTTTGTATTTGAATTCTTTTAAATCTAAATCACCTATGCTGGTCTTAAATGAAGATGTATATCTATCTAAAACCACTCTCTTTACTTTATTTATTCTAATCCCTAAGCTCAATGTATATTTGAACAATATATCAATTATTTTTTCTAAAGCATGTTCATAACACAATATCTGGATTATGCCTGATGGTCTATTCTTTTTGCCTATACCTGAAAAATAAAAAATATCCAATGCACCATTTTTTAATACAACATCAAAAAGATCCCCAATTTCTTCAGAAGTCAAATGATCCACATTTGTCTCAATAACACAAATCTCCTCTTCTTTATAACAGGTGTGCATGTGATCACCTGTATCAATGATCATGCCCCTTACCACATTGGGAATATCTAAATCAATGTGACCTATGCCATAACCATCTGAGATTAGTGTACCTGATGGTCTGTCAACAAATGAATCCACTACCATATCTAAAATCAAGGCCCCAGTTGGTGTAACCAATTCCTGTTGATGATTTGTAAAATATACTGGTTTATCTTTTAAAAGTTTCAATGTGGCAGGGGCTGGCAAAGGAATCTTCCCATGTTCACACTGAATAAATCCTTCAAACAAAGGAATCTTTGAACAATACACAGAAGATATACGTAATTTTTCTAGACAATAAAATGAACCAACAATATCAACCAATGTATCAACCGCCCCTACTTCATGAAAATGTATATCATTTATACTAACACCATGGACCTCTGCCTCAACCTCAGCCAATCTTTTAAAGGCCTTTTTAGATCTTTCTTTAATTTTATCAGATATATTCAACCTCTTTATAATACTAAGCAAATCACTTAATAATCTCAATTTTTGATTTTCATCATAAGAAATATCCACAACTGTTCCTGAAAGTCCCATCTTTCTTCGCTTTTGATACTGAATCTTAACTGGCACAACATCAGAGATGATCTTTTCAAGTTCCTTTAAATCCACTCCCAGATCTGCCATAAGGGCCAAAAACATATCTCCACTAATTCCACCAATAATTTGTATATAAAGTATCTTTTTTGCCATAATCTATTTCTCTATTCCCTCTCTGGCCACTACACCTTTTTGATAATAATGTTTGATCTCTCTCATCTCTGTAACTAAATCAGCTAGATCTATTATTTCCTGTGGAGCACATCTACCTGTTAAAATAAGTTCAACATGTTCTGGCTTATTTTTTATTATCCTAATCACATCTTCAAGAGGAAAAAGATTATAGTAAAGTGCAATATTGATCTCATCAAGGATAACTACATTATATTTCCCAGACATTATTATATCTTCCACCTCTTTTAATCCTTCCCTTGCGCGCTTTATATCCTCTTCACTTGGAGAATTAAATATAAAACAATCTCTACCATATTGTTTAATTGTAATTAAATCATCAAATCGTTTTAAACTATTAAGCTCACTATAGTGCATCCCCTTTACAAATTGACCAATATACACCTTTAGGTTTGCTCCAGCAGCCCTTACAGCAAGTCCTATTGCTGCAGTGGTTTTCCCTTTACCATTACCTGTGTAAACCTGTACATATCCTTTCATACTTGCTACCTCCTCAATGTTATTCTGTATATTTTTCTAAATACCCCCTTGGGGTTACCATGTAATTACCAATATTTTTGGTCTTTGAATTCCCAATAATTATTAAGGTAAACATATCTATATTAGACGTATCAACCCTTCCCAATGTAGTAATTATAACAGTTTCGCCTTCTCTAGTGGCATTTTTTACAACACCCACAGGGGTAAACTCACTTCTATATCTTTTTAATATTTCAATAGCCCTATCTAATTGCCAATTCCTCTTTTTTGATTTTGGATTATAAATAATAGTTACAAAATCTCCTTCACCACATGCAACTAGTCTCTTTTCTATTACCTCCCATGAGGTAAGCAAATCACTTAAACTCACACTTGCAAAATCATGCACAATAGGTGCACCTAACAATGAAGCACTTGCCACAAATGCAGGTATCCCAGGAATAACTTCAACTGAAATCTCATCTAAAAGATCCTTTTTTTCAAGTAGCTCTATTATAAGCCCAGCAAGTCCATATATCCCAGAATCACCACTACATACCACACATGTATCTTTCCCCTGTTTTGCTAAATCTATAGCAGATGCGCACCTTTTTATCTCTCCCATCATTGAGGTTGAATAAACCTCTTTTCCTTCAATAATTGGATTTATTAATTCAATATATTTTTTATAGCCAACTATTACTTCACATTCTTCAATTGCCCTTTTCGCTGCAATACTCAAATGTTCCAACGCACCAGGACCTATGCCTACAACCTTTATAACTTTATTGCAACTGCTATTGTGACATTTTTTGTCTTTGTCTTCTCTACAATTATCTTTCCCTTTGATGCAATCATTGCTGCTGCTTCGCATACACTAAAAACCCCCATATGCTCTTTTACTTTATAAGATGGATTTGGAACCGCTATGTTATCAAGCATTTTGTGCTTTATAAAGATAAGCTCCCTATTTAAAAATTTTGCCAACTCTATAATCCCCTTTTCATCTCTTTTTTTCTCAGTTGTAACTATTGCCTTAATTGATTTTGTACTCAATCTATTTTTTTCAAAAACATCCTGTAATAGACCATATATTTCCTCAAAATCTGTATTTGAGTTACATCCAACACCTACATATAATACCTTTGGATGTAACAAGATTTTATACTCATCTAAACATATGTCTTCATAATGACAAATAATCCCTTCTTTGTCTAAAGGCAAATCCATTATCTTTTGTACAAAAAACAATGGATAATCTTTAGGAAAAAATTTAGATATGTCTAAAAAATTAAATGGGTCATATATCCAGATAGGCCTTTTATCAATTATTGCTAAATTAATCCTTTTGATCTTTTTTATATCATCAATTTCTAAATCTAACTTTCTGGCTATCTCATCAATGGCTGGAAGTCCCAACACATCTGTTGCAGTGGTAATTACATCTATTGCACCTAACTCACTCGCAATCATTCTAGTGAGCTCATTGGCACCACCTAGATGCCCAGAAAGCACGCTTATTACAAACCTTCCTGATGTGTCAACAACCACTACTCCTGGATCTCTATCCTTTGATTCAATATAAGGGGCAATCATCCTCACCGCTATACCCACAGCACATATAAAAACATGATATTTAAATTTTTTAAAATTCTCCCTAACAACATCCTGTAATCTTTCAAAAAAAATGATCTCATTCGCCACATGTTTATATGATCTTTTCAAAAAAATTTTTGATGGATATACAAAAGAAATCCTTTTTGCAATAGCTAAGCCCCGCTCATCTAATGCATATATGGCAATTTTATTTTCTAAATCCATGGGAAAATCTCTTGTCATAGAGCTTTGAGAAAAATACTTGATCTTGATTTGGCAATACCAAAAATATGGCCTGCCTTTTTATTGAATTTTTTTCCACATCTCGCTGTAAATCTTTTAATGATGAAAATATTATCTTCTCGTCATCCCACCCAATCCTGTATCCTATTACCACCAATGTATCTTCCTTATAACCAGCTTCTATACACCCCTTTGCCACATCTTCTGCCATTGAACTAGAAAGATAAATGGCCAAAGAACAATTGTGTGCAGCAAGATCTTTAAAGTTCTCCTTTGCTGGTACTTTGGTTCTGCCTGATAACCTGGTAATAATCAAGGTTTGTGTTGCCTCTGGTAAAGTAAATGACACCTTTGCCTTTGCAGCAGTGGCAAATGCAGAACTTACACCAGGTATTATCTCATATTCTATCCCATCTTTGTTTAATAAATAAATCTGCTCATGAATAGCTCCATATATTGATGGATCACCTGTATGTACCCTGGCAACAATCTTTCCATTTTTTACACCATGTTTAATTTTATCATGGATCTCTTCTAAGATTAGTTCAGCAGAAGATATGATCTCACAATCTTCTCTTACAAAAGATAAAATCACTTTCTCTGGGACCAATGAACTTGCATATATCACCATATCTGCTTTCTTTAAAATATTGATTGCTTTTAAAGTCAAAAGCTCTGGATCTCCAGGCCCTGCACCAATAAAATATACCTTGCCTTGCATATAATCTTCTCCATTTTTATTTTTTTATACTCAATATAAACACAGGATTTATTGGACTAAGTCTCAAATCCTCACCAATTTGTGAACCTCTATTTACCATAACTTGTGTTATTTCAAAAAAAATTCCCTTTTTTTTGCAAAGGGTCATCAAGTTAATCAGTGTCTTTAGAACTACAATATTAGCTACTATTTTCCCACCTTGCCTTAGTTTGTCATAACAGAGAAAAAAAAGGTCAGGATCTTTGCAAAGCCCACCACCTATAAATACCCTGTCTAAATAAGAATAAGAAGAAATCACATCTTCCGCCCTATCATTTATTACTTCAACAGAATATATACCAAACCTCTTTTTATTTTTTTCTATTAATTCTGCCCTATTTTTCATTTTTTCAATGGCAATGATTCGCCCTTTTTTTGCTATTGTGGCAGCTTCAATGGACACAGACCCAGATCCAGCCCCTATCTCCACCAAAAAAGAATCCTCTTTTAACTCAAGGTTACCAATGGATATTACCCTTATCTCTTTTTTTGTTATCTGATTATTTTCTTTAAAAAATAGATCATCATCCATTCCAACATAAGGCTCAATTTCCCTTTTTGTCCCTCTTTTTAAAATCACAAAATTTAAAGGAGAAAACTCACTTTTTGCTGCATCAGACAAACTATATTCCCCTATTTTTTCGTTTTTTTGTCCCAGATTTTCAAATACATACATCTTAAATTCATTAACACCGATATCTAATAGCTCTTTAGCAATACTCTGTGGATTATATACATTATCTGTATATACCCCAACTACATCATGCCATGTTACTGCATTTAATAATTTATAAAAATTATCTCTTCCATGGAGTGAAACAATATGTATATCAGTAACACCTAGTCCTATCTTTGCCCCTGCCATTTGTACTGTTGATACATTAGGATATATCTCCACAAGATCTGCTCCAAACTCTTTTATCAATGTCTTACCAATACCAAATATAAGGGGATCTCCATCACTAAGCACAACTATATTTTCTCCTAGTCTCTGTCTAAGCTTATCTAGTACCTCCTCAATAGGAGAAGTTATTGGTATCTTTTCTGCCTTTAAATGGGATACAAACTCAAGTTGCCTTTTTCCTCCAACTAATATTTCTGCATTTTCTATTATTTTCCAATACAAAGGCAAGATATCATGAAAATTCTGACCAAGTCCAATTACTTTAATCCTCTCTTTTTTCATTACTTATTTTCCTCAGTGTGCCAGATTGGGGCATTGCCAAAACGAGTTAGCCACCACTCTTCATCCTTTAGATATCTTTCTATGCTTTTTTTATCAAATGAAATTTCATAGTTATAACAAAAATCCATAAGCAGATTATATGCCTCAATAATTTTTCTTGTCATCTCAGTATTGTTTTCTCTATGTGTATGTTTTTTATCAGGGTGATATTTTTTTAAAAGTCTTAGATAATTTTCTCGTATTTCCTTGATGGTCGCTTTATCTCCAATATTTAAAATCTCTCTTGCCCTTTTTATCCTTTCAAAGGTATCCATAATAAATACTTAAGTCCTACTCATAAAATATTATTGGTTCTTCTGAATAATCAAATACATAATAATTTACATTGAGTTTATTATCTGAAAACTCTTTTGCAACAGATTTTGCTCTTTTACAAACAAATTTTATAAACTCCAAAAACCTATCCTTATCTCTTTTTAAAATTTCTGTTACATGTCTTCCTGTATTTGCCTTTTTGATTTCATTACAAATATCAACAGGATATTGGACCTCACCTGCCCATTTGGACAGAAGTTCAAAATCAATCTTTGTATCTTTTGCATGGGTATATCTATTTCCCTGGGCCATCTTAAATAATTTACCAGGAAATACTCCAAAACTTACCTTAAAAAATCCCTTTTTTGCAGCCTGTTTTAATGAAAATTCAAAATAATCAGCAATCTGGATAAACGCCTCCTGTCTAAGTAAAGGTAAAGCAGATCTTAAAAGCCTTTCACTTCTACCTCCAGTACTTAAGCATATATGATCTATCTTTAAGCTCTTAGCAACATCCATTGCAAGTATTATTGAATCCTTGTATGCCTCTGCAGAATATGGGATCACAGTCCCCCTTGTTCCCAAAATTGAAATACCACCTTTAACCCCAAGCCTGGGATTCAAGGTCTTTTTTGCTAGATTTTCTCCATCTTCTACATAAAATATTGCAGTGATCTTTGCATCTATCCCCAACTCATCCAAGGCCTCATAAGCTGCCATCAAAATCTGTTTTCTGGGTACAGGGTTTATTGCAGCTTCACCAATCTTAACAGGAAGTCCTGGCTTTGTAACAATCCCTATACCATGCCCTCCAAAGATATTAATCTTCCTGTGATCCATCTGCTCAACAACAACCCTAACACCAATTAATGCACCATGGGTCACATCTGGATCATCACCTCCATCCTTTATAACCCAGCTGTTGCAATAGTTCTGAGCTTTTATCTCTGTATGTACTGGAATTTTAAGTCTTTTACCTGAAGGAGTGGGGATATCCACAAGCTTGATATTTCTACCAAACAAATTCAGAATGGCTGCCTTTAAGGCAGCAGCTGCAGCTGAACCTGTAGTAAATCCTATTCTCAACTTCTTTTTCTTTTTCATCTGCTTGCCAACTCAGCTAAAGCGTTTATTATTGCAGCCACCAAAGAAGAGCCACCTTTTCTGCCTCTTAATGTTATAAAAGGCACCTTTGATCTTAATATAAGCTCTTCTTTTGATTCTTCAGCACCAACAAAACCAACTACCATTCCTATTATCAAAGCAGGTTTTATTTCTCCTCTGTCCATTAAATCAATGAGATAAAAAAGTGCAGTGGGAGCATTTCCCAAGGCAAATATAGTTTTTTTATTGATCTTTTTTGCCTTTTCAATTGCAGCTATGGACCTTGTAACCCCTTTTTCTTTGGCATACATGGCCACATCTTGGTCTGAAACAAAACATGACACAGAAACATCAAAATTTTTGAGCTTTGCCTTGCTTATGCCTGCTTTTGCCATATTTGTGTCAGTAACTATTACACATCCTTCTTTAATTGCGTGAATCCCTGACTCTATGGCATTGTCTGAAAAATAGATCTTGTCTATAATCTCAAAATCAGCTGTGGTATGAATAAGCCTTCTAACTATATTCCATTCCTCATATGGGAAAGGAATACTACCCCTTTTTTCTATGGTCTCTTTTTCTATTATCTCAAACGATCTTTTCTCTATTTCATAAGGATCCCATAATCTCATAGAAATTTTACTCCTTATATTTCACTTCTTAACATATTAAATAACCATTCGAATCAAAGATATTAAAAAAAATAGGCAAATGTATATCATTGTTATTTAATAGCAAAATACATAAAAAAATGGTTATCAATAAAGACAACACCATGAAAGGTATTTCGTACTTACTTTTTTCTCATACAAAAAAAACTATTTTTTTGAAATAATTATAGTCCAGTAATTTGGTTTTTCCTTTTTTAATATTTTTATATCTTTTATAATAACCTCATCTTCAAATCCACATTTTATAACTGCTATACTCTTTTCTAATCTATCTGTTTCTTGCAGAGCGAGGATTATATCGTCGATATTTTTATAGGCCTTTAAAAAAACAATATTTTCAGATAATCCATCTAACCTTCTTAAATATTCACCACCCTTTACCCCAGATATCACAGTAAGCACCTCCTCGGCTTCCACCAAGATTGTATTAGATGCTGCAGCTGCTGCTTGATACGATGTAATACCAGGAACAACTTCAATATCTGTATTGGGAGCAATCTTTTTTATACTCTTCATAAGATATCCAAAAGTTGAATAAGTAAGTGGATCTCCAACAGTCAAAAAAGCTATTTCCTTTCCATTATTTATATCATCAAGGACTTTGTGTGCATGATTTTCCCAGTAATTTTCAGCCTTGTCTCTATCCAAAATCATTGGAAAAGGTAAAAATTTTATAGGTGTGTTTTCAGGAATATACTTTGATGCAATATCATATGCTATGGAATGTCTATTTTTTGTGGAACATGCACAATATATAGCATCTACCTTTTTCAAGATATTTACTGCCTTTATAGTAAGATAATCTGGATCTCCAGGTCCCACACCTATTCCATATAATTTTCCTTTTTTATCCATATCTAATCCTCTTTATAATATTTTTTAATAATTTGAATAACTTCTTTTTTTAGTTGATTATTGTAATATTCTGGATATAAGATATGACCTATTTCATAAATACCCAAAAGAAGCCTTAATGTTGGACGAGATGTTAATTCTTCATCAACCACATAAACTTGATTATTTTTTACTGCTTTAATAATCATAAAGCCTGGTTCATGTTTAATCTTTGCTACATCCACTTTATTCATACGTCCTCTTTGCGTCAAATATACATCTATTTTATCTGCTTTTGAAAAAAGTCTCTCCTTACCATAATCTGCTATATTTGTACTTTTTACACATATTGCATCATCGGCCACATTTATACCACCAGCCTTGCTCAATATAGATGCAGCAATAGAAGTGTTACAAAAGGTTTTTACCTTTCTATGGATTGACTCAAAATAGACATATTTTTTATGTTTTATTTTTTTATTTATATTGTCAAATTTTGACAGCATAGATTTAAAGTCATAAATCATATTATTGGCTCTATCTAGATTTCCAATAAGCACCCCAAGGATCTTCCAATACTCATAAAGGTCATCTAAACTTTTAGGTTGTAATGATACAATTTTTATATTGTTCTTTTCTAACTGAGATATTAAATTTTTATATCCCATATCTATCATTGGCCTTATAAGTATTAAATCCGGTCTTACTTTTAAAAATCTTTCTATTCCAAAATGATAAGAAAATCTTGGTTTATCTAAAATAAAATCTGGATATGTATCACTGATAGATATACCAACTAATCTATTTGTCCCACCAAGGGCCACTATATTTTCAGTATGTGCTGGATAGAGGGATATAATTCTATAATACCGCTTAATACCAATTTGTCTATTTGAATCATCTATAATATATCTTTTTTCTAATCTAAAGCAATAACCTAAATGCACAAAAAGAATTATAAAAAAAATAACTAACTTAACTACTTTAATCATCTTCATGGGTTCCTTCTACTGAATAAAATATAATATGATAGCAATTCAATCTTTTTTCAAAATATATCCTACATTTTATTTCAAACACTTCCTTTAATACATCTTCATTTAATACCTCCTCTATACATCCAGCAGCAATGATGTTTCCTTTTTTCATAAATATTAATTCATCACAGAATTGTGCTGCTTCATTGATATTGTGAAACACACATATTACAGTCTTGTTTTCCTTTTTTACTTTTTTTCTAAAAATATCTAATATCTTTAAGCTATGCTTTATATCAAGATTTGAAGTGGGTTCATCTAAAAGTGTTAGCTGGGTATCTTGTGCAATGGCCCTTGCTATCATTACCCGCTGTTTTTCTCCACCACTTAGATTGGTAATTATCCTATGGCGAAGTGAGTCCAATTCCATTAATTTTTCAATATGCTCCACTAATTGATAATCTTTTTTTGTGGGCAAAGAAAATTTTGGAATATATGGATATCTCCCCATAAGTACTATCTCTTCTGCTGTGTATGGAAAATTCACTGCATAATTTTGAGGCACATAGGCTATCTTTTTGGCTATTTCCCTTTTTTTATATTTTTTTATATTTTTTTGTTCTAAAATAACCTCTCCTTTCTCTGGCTTTAAATATCCAAGCAACAAATCCAAAAAAGTGGACTTTCCGCACCCATTTGGTCCCAAAATTCCATAAAAGACACCTCTTTTAAAATTATAAGAAACATCATCCAAAACAGGAGTTTCTTTATAAGAAAAATACAAATTGCGCACCTCTAACACAGCCATTTTAGAAACCCACTTGTTTTTTTCTAAAGATATAGCAAAAAAATGGACCACCTATTAAGGCTGTTAACACTCCTATAGGCACTTCTGTAGGCAGAATGGCCCTTGTTAATGTATCTGCACAAAGTAGTAGTCCTGCGCCAGAGATCAAAGATATGGGCAAAAGTTTCAGATGATCTGGCCCAACTAAGGATCTCATCATATGGGGAATTAGAAGCCCAACAAAACCTATTATTCCTGAAAAGGAAACACAAACTCCTGTAAGTAATGAGGCACCAACAAGAAGAATTATCCTCACCCTCGTTGGATTTATACCAAGAGATGCCGCAGCCCTACCCCCTAAACTAAGTAGATTTAATTCTCTATAATAGCTTAAAAACAGAGCAAAAACAATCATCAAAATCACAAAAATAATAAGTGCATCAGTCCATGTACACGCTGCAAAACTTCCAAGTAACCAAAATATTATAACTGAAACCCTTTCCTGTGCTAAGTATTTGCAAAAACTTATACCAGCAGACAGGATCGCTGAGACAATCACACCTGATAAAATCAAATTATTAGAAGACAGACCCCCTTGAGAGGTGCTGGATAAGTAGATTACAAGGAACAAAGTCAAAAGACCAAACAAAAATGCAAAAAATGAAACAGTATATACCCCTAAAAAATCTAGTCCAAGAACCAAGGCAATGGATGCACCAAATGCAGCACCTGATGAAATTCCAAGAGTGTATGGATCTGCCAACGGATTGAGCAAAATTCCCTGAAATACCACCCCGCAAATGGAAAGAGAAGCTCCAACCAGGGCAGAACATAAAATGCGAGGAAATCTTACATCAAAGACTATTGTTAAATAAATAGGGTTTATATCACTCGAGGAATTGCCTGTTAATTTTGATAAAAGAATTTTCAGGATAGCTCTTGCTGGGATATGGACAACACCCAAGCATAAGGACCAGCAAACAGCAATTAAGAGTAAAATAATTGATATAATTAAAAGAAAACAATATCTTTTCATAAAAAAATCCTGGATTGCCACTGCATTTTGGCCAAACCAGGATGTCCCATTTTCATCTGGTGCCACGGATCTTGAGCCCTCCCAAGACTTAAGATCCCTTTTGTTCAGGCAGGTCTTCTGACTCTAAGGATCATCCTACTTGCCCTGTTGAATAAGCCTTTTTCTTCAGGAATTCAACAAGGCTCGCCCAGTTGAATAAAATATTCAACAGGGCGAGCTGCACCTTCCCCTGACATCTACGTCAGAGTGGATCGCTGCAGCTTTCGTCCCCTTATCACAGCGATGGGTTCGTTCCCGATTTTCACGGGATTCCCTATTAAGCCCAGAGGGCACCTGAACATTTTTTCTAAATTTTAAAAGAGCTTTCTGCTATTGTCTCCATTCAATAATTGCAATATTTACTTAAAGCAAAATCCATAAACCTTCAAGCAAATTTTAAAAGTCTTTCAAAAAAATATCTTCTCCCCATACGAACTTAATAGTTATCTATTTTTCTTATAAAAATCCCCTATTGCCTCATGTAATGCAGAACAAACAAGATGGGCACAATGTTTGTGACTATCTGGAATAGATGGCAGTTGTTTTAAAACATCCTCACCAGATATACATTCTGCTTCTTCTAAAGTTTTTCCCAATGCAAGTCCACATGCCACACATCCACACACGATTGTTGCTATACATCCATCAGTCCAGTATGATATATCTTCAATAATATTGTCTTTTACTTTTATAAAAATCTCAACAGTATCACCACAATCCCCTGTTATAATACCTTCTCCATCCCCTTTTGGCAGGGTATTAAAGAACTTTAAATTATTCCACACATAAGCAACGTCTTTTCCATAAGCTTCTTCAATTCTTTTATCCATTTCATAAGTAAGACCTTGAGCAAATTCATAATTATTATCCACCTGATCCCTCCTCAAAAATAACTATTTTTCATATTCAATTGGATCCTTAATACCCGCCTCTTCAAACCCCTTCAATCTAAGTTTACATGCAGGACACCTTCCACACGCAGGTCTTTTTCCCTCATAACATGTGTGTGTATATTTATACCATTCTAAATATCCTAACTTTTTCATAAGTAATATTGTTTCTTTTTTAGATAAATACATTAAAGGGGCATATATTTCAAATGATGAGTCAACAGCAAGCTCTAAAGTTGCATTTAAAGATTTAATAAATGTATTTCTACAATCTGGATATCCACTAAAGTCAGTTTGAGAAACACCAACCACAATATTTTTTATCCCATAAAAATAACAAATTGATGCTGCAAGAGTAATAAAATAGAGATTTCTAAAAGGAACAAAAGAGGCAGGAAGGCTGTCATCTAATTCAAATTTGTCTAACAACGACTTATTACTGTCAAGCAACGCACTTTTTGTTATTTGGGAAAAAAGTTCTCCTATCTTGAGTTCAAAGTGTTGCTCACACCCTGCCAGTTCTGAAAGTTTTTTGGCATATTCAAGTTCAATTATATGTCTTTGATTATAGTCAAAACTAACACTAAATATCTTTTTAAACTTTTTTTTTGCCCAGGCAAGGCATGTTGCTGAATCCTGTCCACCAGAAAGACATACCAAGGCCCAGTCTCTATTGGTCTGCCTCATGGAAGTTACACCTTATTATCTTTATCTGACAGACATTAAATATAAACTAAGCCAAGGTCAAGAGATGTTAATTTAGGAAAAAGGAATAAAAACCTTTTGAAATCACAGGCAAATATAACCTCCAGAAAGACACAACTTATAACTTTTTAAATTATTTTTACTCAGAGGCTAAACAGGTTCTATTTTTTCCCTCTTTTTTGGCCCTATATAAGGCATCATCTGCCTTTTTAATAGCAAGAGTGATATCATTTTCATGTAATGGATGAAACTGAGATACACCTAGGCTTATTGTTATCTTTAAGCTCTGTTTATCTGCTGTAAAAATAGAGTTTTCTACTATCCTTCTTAATCTGTCAGCAACGATTAGTGCCTCTTTTTTTTCAGTGTGTGGAAGAAGTATCAAAAATTCTTCACCTCCATATCTAATGATGTGATCAATTTCCCTTGTCCCATATTTTAGTTTTAATGCCAATTGTTTTAAAATAATATCTCCAACCTGATGTCCATATGTATCATTTATATGTTTAAAATCATCTATATCTAATATTATTAAACTAAATGGAGAATTTATCCTTTTATGACGCTCAATTTCATGTCTTAAAATCATGTCAAAATAATGACGATTACCAACACCAGTTAAAGGATCCTTATATGCAAAATCTGAAATCTTCTTAACCTTCATCATCCATAAAAGCGCATAACAAATATAATTTGCTGCAATGTCAATTATCTTATAATCATCCATTACTAAATTTTCATCCTCTAATGACAATAAAACTATACAATTGCCTGCATCAAGGGATACCTCATAAACAAAAGAAGAACAATTATCTCTGTCAATTTTATCTATATTAAAAAATGTATTGTGATCTCCAATCTTGTATTTTTTACTTAAATAGCTGGATAAATCTCTATCAGAAGAATAAACTGTCCAATTATAGTCATTTTTTATCGCAATACATATATCATTTACTTTAAATTTTTCATATAAAATATGAAGTATAGATTTTAACATATTATCAATATCCATTTCATTTGACCTTATTGTTTGGAAAAGATCTTCTAAAAATTCTAAATTTTCTGCCTTTTTTAAGTATAGTTCTCTGTAAAGCTCTTTTTCTTTAGTAATAGTGGTTATAAATTTTTTTAATCCCTGGGCGCTTTCCAATAAAGCTTTCATCTCTTTTTTATTATCAATAAGTTCACTTGATATCCCTAATACACATTCACTCACTAAATTTATATCCTTCAATTTCTTATTTTCTGTATGTTTTATATGTATAATTTTATTATCCACCCCTTCAGAATACATCTTCCATGTTCTCCAGGGAATTATCACCAAATAAGGGGTCTCCTTTTCCTCCGTGCACCTATTATCTCTATCACTTGTTATGAATTTGACCTTCTCATCATCCAATACATTATGTAATTTCTCTTTTTCCTTCTTTGTTAAATCAATAGCAAAAATATCATATTTTCTCATAACTATCTCCTTAAATGATAATAACTAGGAAAAAATTTTTTATATTTGATCCCAAGCAAAAATAGGACCAATTTTAAGGGGGCTCAAATTAATGCAAATAATCTAGTGATGGTAGGGAGAGCCAATTTTTATCTGATAGGCCCTGTAAACTTGTTCTAATAATACAGCCCTTGCCAATTCATGGGTAAAGGTAAGGGAACTTAGACTAAAAAGATAATTGGATCTATATTTTACTTTTTCACATACCCCATATGCACCACCAATGACAAAGCATGGTTTTTTTGTTGGAAGTTCCATCCATTTTGTCAATTTTTTGGCAAAGGCCATGGAAGTAAGTAATTCTCCTTTTTCATCAAGGGTGATAACAAAGTCCTTGGAATCTATCTTTTTTAAAATATTTTCACCTTCTTTTTCAATTCTATCTTTTATGGACAAGCTCCCACTTGCATCTTTCACAACTATTTTTTGTATATCAAAATATCTTTTTAACCTAGTTAAATAATAGGCTTCTGCATCTTTCCAGAACTTAAGCTTCAATTTCCCAACAAAGATAAATTTAATCTTTTTTGGCATCTATCTCAAATATAAGTACTTGAATTTTTACCACAAACTTACAACATAAGTATCCTAAATATATAATCCAAAACCATCCTTGACTAATTAAGAGGATAAGGGCAAATCTAACAGGTAAACAAAGCTATGTAGTATAGGACAAAATCAAGAGGGTCAATAGTAGCTAGATGAAGATCAAAATAACTAGACTAATATTTTTATTTCTAACATTTCTCCTGATTCCAGCTATCACATTCTCTCAAAGCATCTCATTAGAAAAGATCGTCATAGACACAAGTGATAAAAATATGACTATTAATACAACAGTCAATTTTTTAGGTATTAAAAAGATCGTTGATTTTTTGATCAAAGATGGCACACAAATACTCTATGAAGCTGATGTAAAAATTGAGAGACAAAGAAAATGGTTTTTTGATAAAAAGATTTTTGAAAAAAATATAAATTATATCATTAGTTTTGATCCTATCCAAAACGAATATGTTGTAAAAGGTGACAAAGATATTGAAGCAAAATCTCTTAACTATATTTTAGAACAAATAAAAACCTTAAGGATCAATGTTCCTCTTTGGAGAAGAAAAAAAGATATCCAGCAATACAATTTAATAGTGAATTTTCACCTTAAGAAAAAGGTGCCGTATTGGATAGAAAAAACACTTTTTTTCTGGAGTTTTGAAATCACTCCGCCTGTGGAACAGGTTATAACATTTAGTTTTTAGATATGAGGTTGATAATTAAATCCCTGTCCAAAAGAACAAAAATAGAGTTTTTAATAATAATTTTATCTATCATCTTAATAGTATTATTCAGCTGGATCCAACTCAAATTCTTTGGTGTCAATTCATATCTTTTTTTAGTAGTCTTTAATATCAACTTGATCCTTTTATTATTAATCCTGTTTTTAGTTATCAGAAATAGCGTAAAATTATTCATAGACAGAAAAAGGGGGGTTGGAGGATCAAGATTAAGGACTAAATTAGTTTTGTCATTTATATCACTCTCATTAATACCCACAATTTTAATGTTCCTTATTGCAATAAAGTTTGTCCAAACATCTGTAGATTATTGGTTCAGAAATCAAATTGATACGTCATTAAAAACAGCATTAGATATAGGAAAAATAAACTATAATTATATACAAGACGATTTAAAACAAAAATTGATAAAAATAAGCAAATTAAATAACAAAGATTTAAATAAAGAAAATATTAAAAAACAATTTGGACTTGATATTTTAATAATACACAACAAAAACAAAAAAAATTTAATACTTATTGATAATTTTGAAGATTTTTGGGAAAATGTAAAACCAAAAATCAAATGGGAGGAAGTAAAAGAAAAAGATTTTTGGGTAAATATTTATTCTTATGGGAAATCAGATTTTGTATTAGGGATTTTACATCCAGAAAAAAATAAAGATTATTATATTATCGGAGGATTAAAATTAAAATATAATATTACAACAAAAATGGAAAAGATTGTCCAAGGAATTTATGAATACAATCAATTAAAATCTTTAAAAAGTCCTTTAAAGATTTCCCTTTATATCTTACTTGGTGTTATGACCCTTTTAATTATATTTGGTTCAATGTGGTTTGGGCTCAAATTGGCAAATGAAATATCATCGCCAATTCTAGCTCTATCATCCGGAACAAAAAGGATTGCTTTAGGAGATCTAAATGTAAAGATAGATGATGAATCCCAAGATGAGCTGGGTGCTTTGGTTAAGTCTTTTAATATCATGGCTGAAAAACTAAAACAGAGTCAAATGAAAATTAAGCAGGCCAATAAGAGATTGTCAGAACAGAATCTTGAGCTGGAGCATCAAAAAAAATATATGGAGACATTACTTAATACTATCACTTCAGGGGTGATCAGTTTAGATAATGAAATAAAGATCACCACAATAAATCAATCTGCACAAAAAATCTTACAATTAAAGGAACAAGAGGCTTTAGGGAAAAAGATTATAGATATATTACCTAAAGATCATAAATATCAATTTATGACATTAATTAAAAAGCTGCAAAATAGACCACATGAAATTGTCAAGAGCCAGCTAAATATCACAATACAAAATCAAGAAAAAAAATTACTTGTGAATACGGTAAGTTTAAAAGATCCCAAAACCCAGCCAACAGGAATCATAATTATATTTGAAGACATCACAGAACTTGATAAAATACAGCGCATGGCAGCATGGCAAGAGGTAGCAAGACGCATTGCACATGAAATCAAAAATCCCCTTACTCCCATAAAATTGTCTGCACAGAGGTTGGAAAAAAAATTTTCCCAATATATAGAGGATAAGACCTTTAGAGACTCTATTGGAGTAATTATTAGACAGGTTGATCATCTAAAAAAGATGGTTGAGGAATTTTCTGAATTTGCCAAGATGCCAGAAATAGTACTTAAAGAGCAAGACTTGCATCCCCTTTTGGATGAACTCATGGTTTTATACAAAAGTAGCTATCCAGACATTAAGTGGCATCACCACATAGATAATAATATACCAAAACTCAAATTTGATGCCAATGCCATAAAAAGGGTTCTCATAAATATTTTAAACAATGCAATAGAAGCCACTCAAAATGTAACTAATCCAGTGATAAAATTTTTATGCAATTACAATGGAAAAACCAAAGAGGTGGAGATTGAGATTATAGACAATGGTCCAGGTTTAAAAGAAAAAGAGTTGTCCAGGATATTTGAACCCTATTTTTCCATGAAAAAAGGAAGCACAGGACTTGGATTAACTATTGCCAAATCAATTGTTAATGAGCATGGAGGGGAAATATATGTAACATCCTCTCCATGGAAGGGTACCACTTTCAAAATAATAATACCTCTAGTTCACTAAAAGTTCACTAGATTAGGAGAAAAAATATGGAGCCTTTGATTTTTGTAATAGATGATGAAGAAGATATCAGAATAACCCTTCAAGGGATCTTAGAAGATGAAGGATATAGGACTAAAAGCTTTGAATCTGGTGAAGAGGCCATAGAATATATTAAATCAAATGAAGAGCCTGATGCAGTTTTTTTGGATATATGGCTTCCTGAAATGGATGGCATAGAAGTTTTAAAAGTATTGAAAAACAAGAGACCCCATGTGCCTGTTATCATGATTTCAGGACACGGGAACATTGAAACAGCAGTACAAACAATAAAATTAGGGGCATTTGATTTCATAGAAAAGCCGCTCTCTTTAGAAAAAATAATTGTAACCACAAAAAAAGCTTTAGAATTTAAAGAACTCACAATTGAGAACCAGCAACTAAGATCAAAGGTCAAAAGAGATGTAGTTGATGAGCTTTCAGGAAAAAGCAAAAAGATATTAGAGGTCAAAGAACAAATAGAAAAAGTTGCCCCAACAGATGCATGGGTATTAATCACTGGGTCCAATGGAACAGGTAAAGAAATAGTGGCACGTGCAATTCACAAAAAGAGCAAAAGGGCAAACAGACCTTTAATTGCCATTAACTGTGCTGCAATCCCTGAAGAACTAATAGAAAGTGAATTATTCGGTCATGAAAAAGGCTCTTTTACTGGAGCCCATAAGCTACACATAGGAAAATTTGAACAGGCTCATACAGGAACACTCTTTTTAGATGAAATTGGAGATATGAGCCTTAAGACCCAGGCAAAGATACTTAGAATATTGCAAGAACAAAAATTTGAACGGGTGGGGGGCAATAAAACAATTGAGGTAGATGTAAGGGTTATAGTGGCAACAAATAAAGATCTAAAAAAAGAAATAAAAGAAGGAAGGTTTAGAGAGGATCTCTATTATAGATTAAATGTATTTCCCATTCATTTACCAGATTTAAGGGAAAGGCCAGAAGATATCCCGATACTTATTGAGGAATTCATTGAATCTTTTTGCAGGGAAAATGGTTATAAACCCATTGAATTCACAAAAGATGCCTTAAATCAGTTGCTAAAATACTCCTGGCCAGGAAATGTGAGGGAGCTTAAAAATTTTACAGAAAGGATGTTGATTCTACATTCTGGGAAAAAAGTCGATGTAAAGGATCTGCCTAAAGAATACAGGATGGAATCAAAAGAAAATAATGTTTATCACGGGATAAATATATTTAATATGGATTTTAAAACAGCCAGGGCAGAATTTGAAAAACAATATCTTATTCAAAAACTAAAAGAAGCAAACTATAACATATCTAGATTATCTGAATTAATTGGCCTTGAGAGGAGTTATTTACACAAAAAATTAAAGAGCTATGGAATTCAGACCAACAATAATTAATTATTCATTTCCTTTTGAACTATTCTCTTCCTTATTTTGCTCTTGTTGTGTATCTAAACTCTCCCTTTTATCTTTAACTCTCTTTGCATCATACAAAGCATATTTATAATATCCCATTACATTATTCAATCTAGGATCTGATTTGCTTTCAACCAAAATTATATTCCAATCCACCAATGGCTTTATGAATTCAAAAAGTTCTTTTGCACCACCACCAGTCAATACAATCAAATCAATATCCCAATCATTTTCCCATATCCTGTTTATATCACCTGCTATCACTGAAGCAAAGTGAGAATATACCCTATTTTTAAGGTTAGTAATATTATATTCTTTACCTTTTATCTTAATAGTGCCTTTAAAAATAGCATCATACAATCTAAATAGTTCAATACTTACACCTGTTTTTTGTCTCAATTTACTGGCGATTAAGCCAAAACATTTGGAAATACCATTTTCTGTGGTGGAACTACCTCTCTCAATATATCTCAATTTGTCTAATAAGACAAAATCTGCTGTCTTAAATCCAATATCCACAATACCTATCTTCTGGTTAATCAATTTTCTATTGGTAATATTGCCCTCATCATCAAAAAGCAGATTAAATACTGATCCCATTGGTTGTGGAATCACTTTTACCTTTGGAATTGTCAGAATCACCTCCCTAGCAGTTGCAGAAGATGACAAAAATTCTATTTTGTGCACCCCACAAAGCATTTTTTCTATCTTTTTGGCATCTCTTCTATAAAATCCCACAGGCAGTCCTGTAACTATGCTCAAAGGTTCTTTTTCACTATTTAGGATTGCAAGGGATGTGATAGCCAAAATTTTCACAAATTCTCCCACCATTCTGTCTTGATCAAGGGTATATTGCCTAACCAAAGATTGTCTTTCAGCTAATTCTCCCAAAAAATACATTTCGTCATTGATCTTCACCTGTAGATTTTTTTCCCACTCAATTTCTTCCATATCAAGATTAAACTGGATCTCTGTATATTCTCCGATTATTGATTTAAATATTATATACTCATCTCCATTAGTTGCCTTTGTAAAACCAAAACCCACATCAACACCCATTGGTTTCATTTAACATAACTCCTTTTATATTTTTACACTTATTACAAACCATAATGATCTGTTGGACAAAGATTAAATTTATTTTTTCTTAAAATCAACTTGAGTTTTTAAGATTCATCTAATATCTTATTCACATAACTTAGTGAATTAAAACCTGGGAACTTAATAAAAAAAGGAGAAGTCATGAAAATTCTCTATATAGGATCAACATCAGGGTATGCAGGTAAGACCTTGATCACAATATCCATGGGACTTTATTTCCAAAGTATAGGGCTTAAAGTAGGCTACATGAAACCCATAGGAACGTCAACATCTACAATAGAGAACAAACACATAGATGAAGACGCGGTTTTTACCCAAAAAGCCCTTGGATTAAATTATGACCCTGAAATTGTGACCCCAGTAGTTGTGTCACGGGATCTCCAACTTTCAGTCTTTAAAAAAGGATGTCCTGATTTCATGGCAACTATCTTGAAAGCATTTGAAATATTAAAAGAGGATAAAGATATAATGCTTGTGTGCGGCTCTGGAAGTTTTTTACATGCTGGTAAATATTGTAATATTGCTGGGATAGATGTGGCAAAAGCTCTAGAGGCCAAAGTTGTACTCATAGACAGGTTTTTTACTGAATTTTATTACGATTATTTATTAAGTGCTAAAGAATTGTTAGATGATGCCCTTATTGGATGTATATTAAATTCAGTTCCTGACTATATTATGGATGATGTGAATAATCTCTTAATCCCTTTATTAAATAGAAAACAAATTGATGTATTGGGGATTATTCCTAGGGATTCAATATTATATTCCATATCTGTAAAAAATTTAGCAAAGAGATTAAAAGGAAATCTAATAACTGGAAAAAATAAACAAAATAACCTTGTTAGAGAATTTATAATAGGTACAATGCAAGTAGAAAATTTTATGTTACATTATCAAAAAAGACAAAAACCAGCAGTTATAGTTGGAGGAGATAGATCAGATATACAATTAGTTGCCATTGAAGGAAAATGTAGTTGCCTCATCCTTACAGGTAATATATATCCAAGTGAGATAATTATTACTCGTGCTAAAGAATTAGAAATCCCAATAATTGTTGTAAAAGAAGATACATATACTATAGCCAAAAAAATGGAAACAATCCTAAATACAATGAAATTACTTGATGAAACAAAACTTAATCATGGTTATAACTTAGTAAAAAATCATATTAATTGGACAAAAATTAATAAGGCATTCGGCATATAGTTAAAAAAAGGGCACTTGATTGTGCCCTTTTTTTTAAGGCTTTTTTAGTGTTCGTGGCACCTTGTAGCATACCTTTAAGATGTCCTCTAAATTAGCAGTTGCGAGGGCTATACATGTGTCAGCTGCACCATAATAAATTTTCAACTCATTATTCTCCTCTAAGATTATTCCACATGGAAAAACAACATTTGGTACATCCCCTACACGCTCATACTCCTCAGAAGGACCAAAGATATAAAAGGGAGTATAAGCTTCTATAATATGGGGAGCTTCAAGGTTCAAAAGCATTGCTCCAACCCTATATATTACCCCTCCACCAGTTTCTCTTACTCCATGAAACAACACTAGCCATCCATTTTCTGTCTTTATTGGTGGAGTGGAAGCACCCATTTTAAAAGTACTCCAGCCACCAGGAGAGAAAAACATGAGCACCCTGCTCTCACCCCAATGTATTAAGTCAGGAGAATAGGTGATCCACATGAGATTCATCTTTCCTCCTCTCCCAGCAGGACGAGTTATCATCGCATATTTACCATTTATTTTTTCTGGAAATAGCACTCCATCCTTGTTATCCACATCAGTTGCCAGACTTATCCTTTCAAATTTTTTAAAATCTTCAGTAACACCTATTCCTACGCGAACTCCATACGGGCCATAAGCAGTGTAAGTAATATAATATTTTCCTTCTAACGGCGTAATTCTAGGATCTTCTACCCCACGTCTTTCATACGGCTCAAAATAAGGATCTGTTGATGGAAGGATCCATGGTTTTTCATCCACCTTAAAATCTAGACCATCATGAGACCTTGCCAGAGTAAGATGGCTTTTCCCTTCAAAATCTTCTATCCTAAGCAAAAGCAAATATTCACCATTATATTTACATGCAGCTGCATTAAACACTGTATTGCAGGGGTATGGAACATCATGTCTGGTGATAATTGGATTTAAGGGATGTCTTTTTATTATGTCCATATCTATTTTTTTTCTCATCTGTCATCTCCCACGTAAGTTTAATCCATCCAGATTTGTGAAACCTTTAAAACAGAAGGTTCCACAAGCTCCTTATAAATCCCTATATGTTTGTCAGCAACAATTGACCATGACACCTTTTCTTGAACATATCTTTTTGCATTTTGTGATAACTGGTTCCATAGATCTTGATCCTCTAAAAGGATTAAAATATTTTCAATGTATTCTTCATCTGTTTCGCACATAAGACCTGTTTGGTAATCCTTAAATATAGACTCCATTGTCTTGTTCTTAGAGGTTACAACTGGCTTTCCAAATGCCATGCAATTGGCAAATATACCACTTTGAGAAACCTTTTTATATGGCATCACAACCACATCCGCAGCAGAAATTATTTTATCAAATGAATCTTGTGATATTTGTCCCCTAATTACTTTTATATATTCTTTTGCAGGAGAGTTGTTTATTTTTTCAAAAAGCATATTTCTATAATCTATATATAAAATAGTACGAAGTTTTCCTGCTATGACCAATATTACTTTACCCTTATATCTTTTTACAATTTCAGGCCAAATATCTATAATCTTTTCAAAGTTTTTATAAGGACTAAAATATCCTACCATAAGAACAATTTTAATATCATTATCAATTTTCAACAATTGCTTGGCATTGTCAATAACTTGTACTTCTCTTGATCCATGAGGAATAACAGAGATCTTATCATCCAAATTACTATAGTCTAACTCTGATAAAAGGGCATCTTTTTGGTAGGATTCATGAACTATTATTTTATCACAATATTTGCAAAAAAATGAAAAAAGTATCTTATGTTCTTCAATATTTTTTTCATAAATTGTATGTATTGTTGTTACACTTGGTATATTATTCATTTTAAGCAACATATATAATGGAGTTATTGAAACACCATAATTTCTTCCAAATAAATTAAACTCGTGCTGTATATGTACTAGATCAGGAGATAGCCGTATTACCATATCAAATATTTTATAGGATAGGTCTTTATCTTCATAATCAAAACAAGAAAATACATTTTTACCTTGTCCACCATAATGGGAAATAATATATACATCGATTTCTTTTTTTCTAAGTGCATCTGTTAAATAAGACGTATAAGTAGCAATGCCACATTCTATTGGTGGATAAGTTGACACAAATGCAATCCTCATAACACATCTCCCTTTTTATGACAAAGATAATAAAAAATTATATGTGTATCAAAGAATAATCAATATTTTGGAATGTGTCAATTAAGTTATTTAAAATGTCAGCAAATCTCGGTGAGAAATATAATTAATTTTTGTTGACAAAATTGATGGATAATTTTCAAGCTTAGGGTTGCTCATATAGACAACAAATGAGATAATTGGTAAAAAGAGAGTCATAATAATTTTCAAATTCACTAGGAAAGAACTAAAAATTGTACTTTGAAATATTAATCCAGCTTACAAACATAGAAACCATAGCTACTGGAAAGTCTATCCGGGAATTAAAACGATTATGGGAAAAG
>Ga0256842_1000854_pt1 | contig 26316 bp, 30 predicted proteins | sample 4559240metaG_FD_185973 | JGI IMG/M metagenome (GOLD analysis project Ga0256842, IMG submission 185973) | Hydrothermal vent microbial communities from Guaymas Basin, Mexico - 4559-240 | ecosystem: Environmental > Aquatic > Marine > Hydrothermal vents | place: Mexico: Guaymas Basin | collected... | reverse complement strand
TGAAATCTTCAAAGGCAAACAACTAGCAGGTCTAAATGGACTTCACTTCAGACAAAACTCTTTAACAGGTGAGATTACAGCTTCTCGCTCAACAAGAGAAGTAAAACTTAACGCTGAACTTCACTAATTTTTCTCTTACACTATCCAGACTCCTTGGGTAGTGTTTTCAAAATTGTAAATTATGCTATAATTGTAAATAGATGAGGAGTTGACTATGAATATTTCAAATAATGTGTCGTCTCTACAGGCAAATCAAGCCTTTATGAATACAAATGCAAATAATGTTGCCAATGTAAATACAGATGGTTTTATTCCGGCAGATACACGTATGGTTGATGAAAAAACATCTGTACGGGCAACAACAAGCTTAGCGGATGATACCGGTTCTAAAAAAAGCCAGACGGACTTGGCTAAAGAAGTGCCAGATCAAGTTACGATCGGTGGCGTAGCCCAAGCAAATGCTACTGCTATAAAAACTCAAGATGAGATGTTTGGCACACTTTTAGATATAAAAGTATAACTTTATTGCGTGAGAATGTTCATACTTTTGAGATTATGAAGAATGGAAGCATCTTTATCATAATTTTCAAGGTTGCTTCCTAATTCCAAAGTACTAAAAATAGGTTTTCCTATAATAAAACGTCCTTCCACTCCCTCTTTTTTTGTTTTTACCCCCCATGTATTATGAAAAACAATCACTTTGCCATCTTTAACACCAACATACAAAAGAATATGCCCTTTTTTATACAATAATGTTTCAAAAGGAATAGCTTCTGCTTGAATCTTTTCTATTTTCTCTTCATCACTGAGATTTTCTAAAGAGATAACCTTTCCTATTTTACTCTGCTCGTAAGAGTTTCGTGGAAGCCAAAGACCAAAAGGTGCATAAAAATCACGAAGAATTGAAGAGCAGTCTCTTTGACCATACATTCCACCCCAACCATACTTTACATTTGCAACTTCATTAAAAATCATTACTATATTTTTGCTATTAAAGTTTAAAATTCCTTGATGCACAAGCTTGTTTGAGAATTTTGACTCTCTATAATATGGCTGACTATTTTTATAGTTAACTATTGTCAAAAGTTTATATGCAGAACTTGCATCATCTATCTCGGGAAGCATCATTCCTATGCGTGAGCGAAAAAGAAAATTACCCTTACTATCATAAACAGGCATATTCTCTTTAATAAAAAACTCTTTTTGAGCCTCTTGATAGAGTTTTGTATATTTTTTTGGAACAAATACAATATCTCGTGCTTTTACCCAACCATAAGCAAAACTAGCCTGTATAAAAACCCACTCTCGATCGCGAGAATAGTGAGAAACCAAAACAGGTTTATTTGGAGCTATAGAGGAGTTTTGCAGATAATCAAACGGAAAACCTTCTCCGGCTTTTTTTGGATCCATTAGAAGTGGTTTATCGCTTGGAAAAGCCCGTATATCAAGTGCTTTTATTGTAATAGCGGGCTTGTTGAGCGTTGCAAAATCTTTAAAGTTAGAGCGTTCGTAAACATCTGTAAAAAAAGAGTTCTCTAATGGTTGTAGATTCTCCCCATAACTGTTACCTACTCTAAATGCACGATATGCCCACATTGCTTCATCCACAGAGATATCTATTTTCTCAATATTCCATGGTCTAAAATAAGAAGTTTCATAATCTTCAAGTTTTGCGATAAAGTGAGGCTTTACATTATTAAGATAGTTCGAGATATTTTGATCTACAAAAAGAAGATCATCCAACACTTCTAATTTCTCTTCCTGCGTGAGATTATTTTCAGGTTTTGGTGCATTTTCTGATATACATCCTGTAAAAAGAAGTGCAAAACAGATACAATAGATATACTTCAATCTTTCCCCTTAATCAACATCTCCAAATCTACTCACAACCCTACCGATTACTTCTACTTCATTTGGGTTTAGCACTTGCGTGGGGTAAACAGAATTGTCCGATATAATATCTATCATTCCATCCATTCTTTTTTGTACACGCTTAATAAAGAGTCCGGCTTCTGTTCGAATAGTAAAAATACCACCACGATTTAGATCAGTTTTTGCCCTATTTATAAATACAATATCATTATAGCTAAAAGTAGGCTCCATTGAGTCTCCTGAAACATTAATCGCTTCAATATTTTTAAGCTCACGTTCACCACCTAACATAAACACGAATTGCTGAGGAATTTCTAACTCTTCAATCTCTTCTATTTCACTATTAGCACCACCACCGGCACTTGCATTAATATCTGTAAAATATTTAATCATATAGTTATTTGTAGCCTCTACCAGACTCTCAGGCGATTGCCCATACAGCATCCAGTTAATAGAGATGCTCCTCTTAGCGCAAAAATCAAGTAGTTCAGAGAAAGGTATTTTATTGCGTTTTTTCATTGTTGCAAAATTCATCTGTGATATACCAAGCACTTCTGCAACATCTTTGTCAAAAACTTTTTTTGGTGCGAATTCAGGAGAGACAATACTTTTAATCTCTTCAACGATATCTGAAAAACTATTCATTCTGACCCCTTTTTCAATAAATCAGGCATAGTATAATCTAATTTTGCAATAAAATCAAGAATTATTTGACAAATTGTCATATTTTTTATGTAAAATCATATTTTTATGTAGAATTTGCACAAATAAGAGATATAAAGGATTTATAATGTCACTTTTTATAAAAAACGCAGAAACACTCTTTGAAAAGTTTGAAAGTAAAATGGAGAGATGGGCAGAAAAACTATTTTAAGATTTTTTTTCCGCCTCTTCTTTTTCTTCTTTTTCGCGATTTGCTTCACGCTGTGCTGATTTTGTTTTATGATAGCCACCAAAAACAAAAACCATAAAAAGTACAAAAAGTATTATCATTATTGTATCAACAAATGAATTCATCTTTTAAGCCTTCTTAAACGTTGTATAGTTTTGACGAATGGCATCATAAAGCACTATACCTGTAGAGATTGCCAGATTTAGGCTACGTCCCTCTTTTGTCATAGGAATTGTAATTGTTTGTGATTGGTATTTGTTCAAAATATCTTCTGGAATCCCTGCCGTTTCACTTCCAAAAAAGATAAAATCACCCTCTTTAAAATCTGCCTCAAAATAGGGTCTGTCTGTTTTTGTTGTAGCGAAATGAGCATTATTTGTTATCTCATTTTTTTCAAAAAATTCATCAAGAGATTCCCAAACCCGTAGATCAAGCTTACTCCAATAATCAAGTCCAGCTCGACGCACTGCCTTTTCATCTATATCAAAACCTATTGGTTTGATGAGATGCAAAGTTGCACCAGCATTGACACAAAGTCTGCCAATTGCACCTGTATTGTTAGGAATCTGCGGATGAACCAAAACTAAATTAAAAGACATTAAAAGATAACCGTTCTGTTTGCATAGACAAAAATTCGATCTTCAAGAGCAAGTTTTAATGCACGAGACAAAACAACTTTTTCTACATCACGACCAAGACGCTGCATATCTTTCCACGAGTAAGCATGTGTAATATGTTTTACATCTTGTGCGATAATTGGACCTTCATCAAGATTGTTGTTTACAAAGTGTGCAGTTGCACCAATAATTTTAACACCTCTGTCATAAGCTTGTTTATAAGGATTTGCCCCAATAAATGCAGGTAGGAATGAGTGATGAATATTAATAATTTTTCCATTATATTCTTCAACAAATTTTGGTGTTAAAATACGCATATATTTTGCAAGTACAATATAGTCAACATTTTCAAAACTGTTAATAGCCTCTATAACTCTGTTTTCATGTTCCTCACGTTCTAATCCTTCGTGAGAAACTGTAATATAAGGAATATCAAACTTTTTTACAAGTGATTCAAGTTTGTCATAATTAGAAATTACAGCTAAAATATTTGCATCTAGCTCCCCTGCTTCATGACGAATCAAAATATCACCAAGCGCATGCAACTCTTTTGTGACCATTAAAATAATATTTTTCTTTTTTGGTTCAATCACTTTTATACTTGAGCTGTTTGGCAAAACATTATAAATAGCATCTATAAGTTCATTTTTATCTACATCTCCATCAACAACAGAGCGCATAAAAAACTTATTGCTATCTTTATCAACAAATTCACTGTTTGAGAGGATATTAAGATCATAGTTATAAAAAACACTTGAAACTTTATGAACCAAACCTTTTTCATCATTTGCATCTATTAAAACACGGTACTGACTCACTACATATTTCCTTTTTCTAACTTTTCAACTCTGGCATCAATTGTTGCAAGCGTATATTCTAAAAAGTTAAGTGTCATATCTATTTTCGCTTCTATATTGACATTGTTTGGGGCTTGAAAACCTTCAAAAAGGACCAAAAGACGTTCTCGTATAGAGTTGAGATAAATAAGCTCACTCTCTATATTTGTCGATAAAGAGGATTCCTCTTTTATTAGAGATTCTTCTTGTTTTGGTACAAATATCTCTTTTTTCTCTTCTTTGGAAGCCGGTTGGATATTTTGGGTGTCATCTTCCATCTCAGCTAATGTCGAGAGTATTACATCTTTTAATTCCATGCTTTCAATAACCACCTTTCAAACTCTTTAAACTCTACGTCTGTGTCCATTTTGACAAAAAACTCTTTCATCTGAGTATTTACTCGTAAAAACTTTTTACGCATTCCAGACAATCTTCTTATAGCAATTTTAGCATCAGAATTATTTGGATCTTTTTTCAAAATCTCCTTATAAATCTCTAAAGCCTCTTCTTTTAAACCTTGCAGTTCATAGATATTTGCCAAAGTAAGTGTCTGCATTAAAAAAGCCTTTTACTTCTCTATATAATTTGCTATGATTGAACCCATTTCACTTGTTGAACAGATCTCTTTTGCATCAAACTGAGCCAAATCTTGCGTTCTATAACCTTCACTGAGTGCACGTTTAATTGCTGCATCAATTTTATCTGCTGCTGTATTTTCACCAAGTGCATATCGTAACATCATTGAAGCTGATGAGATTGTAGCGATCGGATTTGCAATACCTTGACCTGCAATATCAGGAGCTGAACCATGAATAGGTTCATATACACCGATTTTTGCACCAACTGAAGCAGATGGTAAAAGACCGATTGAACCAGAAAGCATAGAAGCTTCATCACTTAAGATGTCTCCAAAAATATTTCCGGTAAGCATAACATCAAACTGTTTTGGATCACGAATAAGCTGCATTGCTGCATTGTCAACATACATATGTGAAAGCTCGACTTCTGGATACTCTGTTGCAACTTCTTCAACAGTCTCACGCCACAGCTGAGAGACATCAAGAACATTTGCTTTATCAATTGAACATACGCGTTTGTTGCGTGTCATAGCAATCTTAAAAGCTTGATGTGCAATACGAACAATCTCATCACGGCTATAAACCATAGTGTTCCAGCCCTTCTTCTCATCTCTCCCTTTTGGTTCACCAAAATAGATACCACCGATAAGCTCACGTACGACCATAAGATCAACTCCGCGAACTATCTCCGGTTTGAGCGATGAAGCATTTGCAAGCTCGTCATAGACAACTGCAGGACGTAAATTTGCATAGACACCTAACTCTTTTCTAAAACGTAAAAGTCCACTCTCCGGACGTTTTTCACGAGGAAGATTGTCCCATTTTTCGCCACCGATTGCACCAAAAAGCACTGCATCAGCATTCAACGAACCTGAAATTGTCTCTTGAGGAAGAGGATCACCTGTAATATCATAAGCGATACCACCCATTAAAAGCTCTTCATAATTAAAACTAAGATCACAATATGATGCTACTGCATCGAGTACTTTTACTGCTTCATCAATAATCTCAGGACCAATTCCGTCCCCTTTAATAAGTGCTATTTTGTATGATTTCATCTATTTTTTACCTTCTATTTCATTTTGTGCAAAGTTCATTAAACCACCTGCATCTATTAGTTCCTGCATAAAAGCAGGAATTGGAGTAAAACTATATGTTTTATCCGTTGTTTTATTTGTAATTGTTCCAGCATTCATATCTATGCTAATTTCATCACCCTCTTTTATTTCATTTGCTTCTTTAAGCTCAAAGATAGGCAATCCCATATTAAAAGCATTTCTATAAAATATTCTTGCAAATGTAGGCGCGACTATAGCAGCAACACCGGCAGCTTTAAGGGCTATTGGTGCGTGTTCACGAGAACTACCGCATCCAAAGTTCTCATCAGCTACAATAACATCACCTGGTGTCATTTTGTTTACAAACTCTGGATCAGCATCTTCCATAACATGCTTTGCAAGTTCTTCTGGCACCGATGTATTAAGGTATCTTGCGGCAATAATCAAATCTGTATCAATATCTTTACCGAACTTCCAAACTTTTCCATTTATATTTGCTTTTTGCATCTAAAATCCTAATGTTTTACTAAATAATTTTGCGATTATATCCAAAATGTCGTTTGAAGTTAATTAAAGAGAGAAATTATCTTAAAAAGGAGCATTGATATTAAAAAGTATCAATGCTGTTTATGGTAATTTTATCGTTTAAGATTGTTTGTTGTTTGAAGCATTTCATCACTTGTTGTAATGATTTTTGAGTTAGCATCATATGCACGCTGTCCGGTAATAAGGTCTGTAAGTTCTACAACAAGCTCAACATTTGAAAGTTCAACAAAACCTTGACGAAGTGTTCCTAGCCCATCAACACCAGGAATACCCTCAACAGGCTGTCCTGACGCATCAGTTTCTAAATACAAGTTGTCTCCCATAGAGTGAAGTCCTGCAGGATTGATAAAATTTGTTGTCTGAATTTGACCGATTTGTGTTGCCTGTGTTTGACCTGGTTGCACGACAGTAACAGTTCCGTCTGTACCGATACTTATGCTTGTAGCATCAGGCGGAACAACGATTTGAGGAATAAGATAATACCCATCACTATTAACGATAGCCCCATCTTGATCCAATTTAAAAGCACCATTTTTTGTATAAACTTCTGTTCCATCTGGAAGTTCAAGTTTGAAAAAACCACGCCCCGTAATGGCAATATCTAGCTGATTGTCTGTCTGTTTTAAACTTCCTTCAGAGAAGACTTTATTGATAGCAGTCGGGCGTACACCAAGCCCTACTTCAATACCTGTCGGAGACTTTGTCGTATCACTTGTTGAAGTCCCGGCATACTCCATTACATGGTACATCAAATCTGCAAACTCTGCACGCCCCTTTTTAAAACCTATAGTATTAACATTGGCAATATTATTGGCTGTTGTGTCAATTTGTGTCTGCATTCCAAGCATTCCTGTCGAAGCAGTATATAGTGATTGCATCATGGTCTTATTTCTCCCTTACTCTATGCTTTTTTTGCAATTTTTTCAATTGCATCTCTATTCATATCGTTCATCTGTGTATCCATTGCTTTTTGATACATTCCAACGAGTCTGTTCGTCTCTATGAGCTGTGTCATCATTTTTACGGCATTGACATTGCTCTTTTCCAAAAAGCCTTGATTTACCGCTCCGCTCTCCTTGTTAATTTCCAAACGCTTCATATCTTCAAGTTTATAAAGGTTATCACCCTCTTTTTTCAAATAGCGCAAATTATCTACACTGGCAATAAAGAGTTTTTTATTCTCTGTAAGTGTTACAGAACCCGGTACATTTGTATATATCTGACCATTTTTATCAATATTTATTACGCTGTCAACCGTAGAGAAGCTAATTCCGTCCTTACTTTTAAAATAATCATCTCCAAGAACTTCATAGCCCTGTTTTGTTACAAGTTTCCCCTCATCATTTAAAGAAAAAGAGCCATCTCTTGTCAAGCGAACACCTTCTGGAGTTTTTACAGCAAAAAAGAGATTCTCACGCGAGAGTGCTACATCAAGAGGATTTGATGTTTTTTGCAAATTTCCTACTGAAAAGTTTGTATATCCATCTACAACCTGTGGCGCTTTTGTCATTGTTCTATTTAGGAACTTTGCAGCCTCTTTTGTATTGTCTTCATTTGGCAGTTCATCTCTTTTTTGTTGGTAGAGACGCATAAAATCACCAACAATGAGATTGTCTTCTTTATAGCCATTTGTATTTACATTTGCCAGATTATTAGCAATAGTGTCAAGTCTGTTAAACTGTGTCACCATTCCTGCAGCAGAACTATAATAGCCTGTTTGCATATATCACCTCTGTTTTTGCATTATTTTCAAGGTTTAAAGCAAAGGGTGTTCCAACAATAAAAAAATCGCTCTTAAAAGAAAAACAAGAGCTTTTTAAGAATATTTCGGTATAATCCACCTTTTAAAAACCTTAAAAGCAATGGAGCAACCTCCGATATGACAGCAAAAGAACTCAACAAAGCCCTGGAGACCTTTTTTCAGGAACATAAGTCAAAAGATTGTATGACGTATGAATCAATCATTGACCTTTTTGAAAAGCAACCTACAGCCGCACAAGCAAAAAATATTTTAAAACTTGCAAATAAATACAATAAATGTCTCTATACCGCAAGTGAACATGCAAAAAAACTCAATGATCAAGAAGCAGAAGCACGTCGCAGTGCACAAAGAAAAATGCTTGAAGATAATGAAACAGACAAATTTGACATCTTAAAAGAGCATGAACTGCTAGAGTGGTCTCGTTCAGACTCTCCTGTTCGTATGTACCTGCGTGAGATGGGACAAATTCCACTACTGACAAAAGAAGAAGAGATTGAAATCTCTAAAAAAATAGAATCTGGTGAAAGTATCATTATTGATGCCATCTGTTCTGTTCCTTATCTTATTGATTTTATTTTAGACTATAAAGAACCATTAATCAATCGTGAAAGACGAGTAAAAGAGCTTTTTAAATCTTTTGAAGATGAAAAAGATGACGATGATGATGACAGTGACAGCAGTGAAGAAAAAGCAGTCTCTACAAAAGATAAAAGCAGAGTAGAAAAAGTTACTACCAGCTTTAAAGCACTTGAAAAAGCCAAAAAAGATTGGATGAAAGCACTTGAAAAAGCACCTCAAAATCTTGATAGCGATGAACTTACAGAAGAGATAGTACATTATTACTTAGCAGTTACCTATAAAAAAGCTGTTTTAAAAGAGAAACTTCTTGATTTAGGACCAACTTCTAAGCTTATTAATGAACTTGTAAAAGCTATGGAGACTGCACTAAAATCTGATGAGGGGTATGACAAAGAGCTTAAACGTCTTGAGTACAAACTTCCACTCTTCAATGCAACACTCAAAGCAAATCATAAAATTTTAGTTGAGAAGATTCAAGACCTGACAAAAGAAGATATCTCCAATATGGTTCCTGAAGCTACAATGGTCTCTACATATATGGAGATCAAAAAACTTGTTCAGACAAAAGAGGCAAGTAAAAACTCTTTTGATATGGAACCAGAAAAACTTGCTGATATTTTAGAACAGATCAAACGTGGTAAAAATATCTCTGAAATCTCTAAAACAAAAATGGCAAAATCAAACTTGCGTCTTGTTGTCTCTATTGCTAAGCGTTACACGAACCGTGGACTTCCATTCCTTGACCTTATTCAAGAAGGAAATATCGGTCTTATGAAAGCTGTTGACAAGTTTGAATACCAAAAAGGGTATAAATTTTCAACATATGCTACATGGTGGATTCGTCAGGCAATTAGCCGTGCTATTGCTGACCAAGCAAGAACAATTCGTATTCCTATCCATATGATCGAGACTATTAACCGTATCAATAAAATTATGCGTAAACACCTCCAAGAGCATGGAAAAGAGCCGGATGTTGATACAATTGCAACAGAAGTCGGTCTTTCAGTTGAAAAAGTGAAAAATGTTATCAAAATCACAAAAGAGCCTATCAGCCTTGAAGCACCTATTGGAAGTGAAGATGATGGTCGTTTTGGTGACTTCATTGAAGATAAAACTTCACTGAGTCCATCTGATGCAATCTTAAAAGATGACTTACGTATTCAGATTGAACAAGTTTTAGAACAACTTAACGAACGCGAAAAAGCAGTTATTAAACTTCGTTTTGGAATTATGGATGATGAGAGTGACAGAACTCTTGAAGAGATCGGTAAAGAGCTTAGCGTTACACGTGAGCGTGTTCGTCAAATTGAGAGCTCTGCTATTAAAAAGCTCAAACACCCTAAAGTTGGTCGTAGGCTCAAAAACTATATAGAAGAGTAAATCTATATGACACTCGAGCAGCAGTGGATAGAGTATGATTATAACCCTTTCATACTCTTCAATGCTAACGGAAAAATAGTTTCACTTAATGGTGAAGCACAATTTTTGCTCGGTTCTACCACTGCAAATGAGCTCTTTGAACTCGCAAAAACCTATGCAAGTATCAATTTTGGTTTTAAGACGACCTTTATTGAACTTGAGTATGGACGATACAAATTTTTTGGAGTTACTGTTGGCTACGAAGATGAAGATCAAATAGGCATTAAACTCTATCAAACCCCCTCTTACAAATTAAACACTACAAAACCCAATGGTGAACTGACAAATATCTTTACAATTATTGATCTGTGTATTGCTACATATTCAATTAATTCCAACATTATTTTCAAAAAAGATTTCGACCCTACTATTCCAGAAATTATTATTGATTCTAACAAATTGATTAAACTTCTAAACAAAATATACGAATATTTCAGAGAGAATGAGACAATTCTTACAAAAGTTTTCTTTAGAATCGGAGAGCATATCAAGTATGAAGATAAAAAATACAGCATCTTTTCCATCTCAGTAAAAGCAAAAAATTCAGATAAAGACAAAGGAAAAGAGTTAGAAGTACTTGCAAAAAACAGTGATTTTTCTATTGATGTCAGTAACAATCAAGTCACTATTGATCTTACAATGATAACTTCCTAGGCAAAGATCTCTTTTGAGATAAAAGAGCCTGCTATTATACCTATAAAGAGTGATGGCAGATAATACCACAAATCTAAAATAGCATTATTTTTAAGCGCTATAAACCCTAAAATTAAAAAAAGATAGGGAACAATTCTAAAAAGTGAAATCCCACCCTTTATGCCATACTTCATATTTTTGACATTCAGTGGTTTTACTTTTGCTTTCTCCTCTTTTACTATCTCCTTGAGGTTTAACTCTTCTGGTGGAGCATCATTGATCTCTTTTTCATCATAAAGTTCATGCGGATCTTCTATTTTATCAAGAAGATCTCTCTCTTGTACATACTCACCAGATTTTACTTTTGCAAGAACCATTCTCTTATAAGCATAAGAAGCGCCTATAATAATGAAAAGTGCAGATAAAAAAGCCGTCTCAACATTTGCAAAAACGTGTGTTGAAAAAAAATAAGTTACAAAAATAAGAAGTTGCACTACTGCAAACAGACTAATAGCTCTTTTCACCGTAATCCTCGTCATCTTCATCATCTTCTATCTGTTTTTTAATAGCATAGCGAGGCTCTTTTGAAAGTTCTTCAAACGCTTTATATTGTTTTGAATACGCTTTATAGACATTAAGGATTGCTGCGGCAATTCCTATAAAAACCCCTACCCAAAATGTCCATGCCTCACCTGTAAGATTCTTCAGAAGCCAACCTATTCCTACGCCAATAATAACAGCGACAACCATTGAAATTCCTAGAGAAAGACTGTCTGCTGCTTCAATAATAGGTTTTATACGAGGTTTTCTCTCTTCTTGCTCATTCTCAGCCATTTGCAATAGCCTTAAATACTCGCTTACTTGCTTCAATAGTCTCTTCTATCATTGCATCAGTTGTCGCTGTAGAGATAAAGCCTGTCTCATAAAGTGAACATGCAAAGTAAAAACCTTCATCAAGCATAGCACCATGAAAAGCAGCAAAAAGCTCTGCATTAGATTGTGCTGCATCATTAAAATTTTTCACAGGATTGTCATTAAAAAAGAAACCAAACATAGATCCACGACTATCCGTTTGCATAATTATTCCATTCTCAGCAGCAGCCTCTCTCATCCCCTCCAACAAGCGAACGGCACGACTGTTAAGAACATCAATAATTTTTGCATTTGCTTTTAGTTTTGTCAGTGCCGCGTGACCTGCTGCCATAGCTACAGGATTACCTGAGAGTGTACCTGCTTGATAGACCGGACCTTCTGGAGAGAGTTTTGCCATAATATCTTTTCGACCACCAAATGCACCAACTGGCATACCACCGCCGATGACTTTTCCAAGTGTTACAAGGTCAGGTTTTACACCTGTGATAGACTCTGCACCATGGAGTGTTGCACGAAAACCACTCATTACTTCATCAAAAATTAACAGTGTTCCATTGGCATCACAGAGCTCACGCAATTCATGCAAAAAGGCTTTGTCTGCAGGAACAAGTCCCATATTTCCGGCAATCGGTTCAATAATGACACAAGCAATATCTTTTGAGTCTGCAAAACACTGTTTTACGCTCTCAATGTTGTTATATTCTGCTAAGAGCGTATGCTTTGTAAAGTCAGCCGGAACACCAGGACTTGATGGGTTACCAAAAGTAGCAGCACCACTTCCTGCTTGTACCAAAAGTGCATCAGAGTGTCCATGATAACACCCTGTAAATTTCACAATATCATCACGTCCTGTAAATCCACGTGCCAAACGAATAGCACTCATAACAGCCTCTGTTCCGCTACTTACAAAACGCACTTTATCAATAGAATCAAACAGATCTACCACCATCTTGGCAAGTTCTGTTTCAGCAAGTGTCGGTGCACCAAAACTAAGTCCATGTTTTACTGCATCTATAACAGCTGCTTCAATTGTCTCATCACGATGTCCAAAGATAAGTGGACCCCATGATTGCACAAAATCCACATACTTGTTACCATCAATATCTTTGAGATAACCACCCTCTCCTTCACTAATAAAAAGTGGTGTTCCACACACGCTGCTAAATGCACGAACCGGTGAATCTACGCCACCTGGAATAAGTTCCTGAGCTTCTTTAAATGCTTTTTTTGATGCTTCTGTATTCATTAAAAATCCTGTAAATAATAATATTTTTCTTATTATATCTAACCTTGCGTTAATATTGATTTGATACAATCTTGAAAATAAATTATATATGGATGTTTTGTGAATAGATCTACTTTTGCACTTTTTGTTGCTGTTCTTGTTCATATACTCGTTTTTTTATTACTTTGGATTCTTTTTTCAACAGCATCTACTGACATTCACAAACAACTCAAAAAACAAGAAAAAAAGATAAAAATCTCACTCAAAGAGATGCCCATAAAACACAAAAAATCAGGCTTAACCAAGAAAAAAATCAAAGAACCTACAATTGCGCCCCCTATGCCAAAAGGTTCACAACTCAAAAAAATCGTAAAACCTGTAAAATATGAACCAAATAAGCCGATTAAAAAAGCCAAACTCAACAAGCCAAAAAAAGTTATCAAGAAAAAGAGTAAGCCTAAGCCAAAAATCGAGCCATTACCACCAAAAAAACCATATATTCCACTTTTAACAGAGAAAAAAGAGCATAATATTACAAAACCTCTCAAAAAAGAGCCAAAGAAAAAAGAGAAACTTGCGTGGCTTTATGAAGATGTTTCCAAAAATGAGAGTAAAACTAAAAAGAAAAGCACCCAAAGTGGCAGTAGTATTTCACAAGATATTAAAGAACTCTATGGCGAAGAGTTTGGAAAACTCACTCCCGGACAACAAAAATATATCTTGGATAATCAAGAGATTATGAGACGTATTACCCAACAGGTACTTATTCGTGTAGCACGGGTGAATATTCCGCGAGATCTTAATGTAAACAGACACAATGTCATAGAGTTTAAACTCCATCCAAATGGTGATATGACAGATTTTCGATTTATTTCAAAAAGTGGCTATTATATTTTAGATGACACGACAAAAGAGACAATAGAGTATGCATATAGCAGATATCCCCGCCCAAAAGAGACAACACTTATTCGTTACAATGTATTTTATAATTTAGCCAGATATTAATAGCTTACAAGAAATTAAGCTATAATAACACAATTACTTATATAAGGTTACTTTTTAATGAAAAAAACAACTCTCTACTCTTTATTTATAACCACCATACTGCTTCTAAGTGCTTGTTCCAGCGAAACAACGCAGACACAAAAAAAAGAAGCTCCTCCACTCAAGGTTAAAACTATTACCGTTGAGACAAAGAATGTCCCTATATGGAGTCGTTTTACCGGTAAAACACGCGCAAGCTCACATCAAGAAGTACGTGCTCGTGTTTCAGGTGTTTTAGAAAAAGTCTATTTTCAAGATGGGCAACTAGTTAAAAGAGGACAAAAGCTCTTTAAAATAGAGCAAGACCAATATATTGCTTCACTCAATGCCGCAAAAGCACAAAAAGCACAAGATGAAGCAGCCCTTGCTCTTGCAAAAGCTGATGTTGCACGCTACACCCCTCTTGTTGAAGAGGGACTGGCTCCTCGTGCAACGCTAGAGCAGTATCAAGCAAAACTAGCCTCGCTCAAAGCGATCATTGAGGGTGATGTTGCAAAGATAAGAGAGGCAAAAATAAAACTTGACTACACCATCATTCGTGCACCAATTTCAGGACGCGTAAGTGCAAGAAGAGTCGATGTTGGAAACCTTGTCGGTCAAGGTGAATCAACGCTTTTAACAACTATTATGCGTATTGATCCTATCTATGCCTACTTTTCACCATCTCAAAATGATGTGCAAATTATGCAAAAGTATAAAGACAAACAAAAACCTAGTGCATTTATTGAAGTTGATAGCTCTTTAGAAAAAATAAGACTTGATGGTTATGTTGATTTTTCAAACAATATGGTTGATCCTCTCACTTCAACAATTACTATGAGAGCAACTATGGACAATCCAAAAGGAAAAGTACTTCCTGGTACGTTTGTTTATGTTAATGTATTTGTCACAGATAAACATAAATTTAAAATGATTCCACCAGAAGTTATCTTTAGTGATCAACTTGGAAAATTTGTCTATATAGTTGACAGTAACTCCACACTAAAAAGAGCTGACATTACTACAGGATATGCAACACGCTACTATGTAAGTGTGAAAAAAGGGCTCAAAGATGGAGACAAAGTTGTTATCTCTGCACTAATAAAGCTCAAACCAGACAGCAAAGTTGAAGCAGTGGATGCTACAAAAGAGGCTGGTATTGATGCTATTTTAGAAAAAAACGATTTAATTGTAAAAAAGAGATAAGGGAATGTTTTCAGTAACTTTTATTAAACGCCCTATTTTAGCTATTGTTATCTCTTTAATAATTATTATTGCCGGTCTGGTATCACTGGGAGTTTTACCAATTTCAGAATATCCTGATGTTGCTCCTCCAACAGTCAAAGTAAGTGCCAACTATACAGGGGCAAATGCTCATGTTGTTGAAGATACTGTTACTCGGGTGCTTGAAGAGAAACTTAACGGCATTAAAGGTGTGATGTATATGGATTCGTCATCAACATCAAATGGACGTGCCGATATTAATGTCTATTTTCAACCAGGTTATGACATAGACATTGGAGCGGTTGATGTACAAAACAAAGTTTCAACTGCAACAGCTTCTCTTCCTCCTGAAGTTGTAGCACAAGGTGTTACTGTAAATAAACAGAGTCCTTCTATTGTCTGTCTTATTACTATCACTGGAGATGAACGTTATGACGCTGCTTTTTTATCTAACTTTGTCAATCTAAATATTCTTGATGAAATCAAACGTATTCCAGGTGTTGGTAAAGCGGAGAATATGGGTGAAAAAAAGTATGCTATTCGTGTTTGGCTCAATCCTGATAAAATCAAAGCCTTGCACCTCACACCTATGGATGTTGTTAATGCTATTAAAAGTCAAAACAAACAAGCTTCCATTGGTAAAATTGGCGGTATGCCCAGTTATGACAATCAAAAGCAGGAGTTTACACTTACAACAGAAGGACGACTCTCTGATGTAGAAGAGTTTAAAAACATTGTTCTTAAACATAAAAAAGATGGCTCATTACTCTACTTGAGTGATGTTTCACGAGTCATACTCGGCAGTGAGAGTTATGATTGGAATGCCATATCAGACAAACGTCCAGCAGGTCTTATTAGTGTCTATCAGCTAGGTGAGGCAAATGCTTTAGCTATTAGAGAGAAAGTACAAGAGACAATGGAACGACTTGAGCGTCGTTTTCCTGACGGTGTGCAATGGAGTATACCTTATGATACGACCAATTATGTAAAAGTAGCTATTGATAATGTTGTAACAAATCTCTTTATGGCCATTGGACTTGTAATTCTCATCATTTTTATCTTTTTAGGTTCATGGAGACCAACGGTCATTGCCTCTGTTGCCATTCCTGTATCACTTATTGGTACCTTTGCCATTATGTATCTTGCAAATGGATTTTCCATTAACTTTTTAACACTTTTTGGACTTATTTTAGCCATTGGGATTGTTGTTGATGATGTTATTTTGGTTGTTGAAAATGTTGAGGTTCTACTAAAAAAAGAACCGGATCTGACAGTACCACAAGTTGTTAAAAAGTCAATGATAGAGCTCATAGGGCCTATTATCTCAACAACTTTGGTTTTGGTTGCGGTATTTGTTCCGGTCTCTATGCTTCCTGGCATTACAGGTTCACTCTATCAACAATTTGCACTAACAATCTCTTTTGCCGTTATTATCTCCTCTTTTAATGCTCTGACACTCTCTCCTGCACTGAGTGCAATCATTATAAAAAGAAGAAAAAAAGGTGAAGAGAAGTTTATATTTTTTCAAAAATTTGATGCCATTTTTGATTTTATTACAGAAAAATATACAACAACCATCACTTTTTTTATCAAAGTACGCTACCTTATGCTTGCTCTTATCATAGGAGTCTTTTATCTTACCTACTATCTTTTTACCATCATTCCGACAGGATTTGTCCCTTCAGAAGATAAAGGAGTTTGTATTGTCTCTGTTGATTTAAAACCGGGAACTGCACTCTCTCAAACAGTAAAAGTCAGAAAAGAGGTAGAAAAACGCCTCTATACAATTCCAGAAATTCAAAATGTCGTTATTGTTGATGGCTTCAATATGGTTACTTCATCTTTTGGAAGCTCCTCTATTGGAATGTTTGTTTCCCTAAAAGATTGGAAAGAGAGACAAAAACCTGAGCAAAGTGTCGATGCTGTCATTCGTAAAATTCGAAAAGTAACAGCTGATATCAGTGATGCCAATATTGTTGCATTCAATCTTCCTGGTATTCCTGGAATTGGTTCTGTAGGTGGATTTGACTTTAGACTGCAAGATTATCTCTCTGGTGACTTAAGTAACTTTAAACATTATGCAGATGCTCTCATTGCAGAAGCAAACAAAGACAAACGCATTTCACGTGCTTTTACAACATTTGCAATCAACTATCCTATGTATGACATTAAAATAAATAGAAAAAAGGTTAATGCGCTTGGCGTGAGTATTTCTGACCTTTTTACAACGATGCAGATCTATCTTGGTTCTGTTTATGTCAATGATTTTACAAAATTTGGAAAGGTTTTTCGTGTTTTTGTACAGGCTGATAAAAATTACAGAAGTTCAAAAGTTGACATTAACAAACTTTTTGTAAAAAATGCTAATGGTAAAATGGTACCACTGAGTGCACTCCTTGAAATCAAAGAGATCATAGGACCACAAAATCTCTCTCACTACAATATGTACAGAAGTATTCAGATCAATGGAGCAGCAGCTCCGGGGTACTCCTCAGGAGATGCTATGAAAGCAATGGAAGAGATAGCAGCAAGAGTGCTGCCTTCTAACTATGGCTATGAGTGGTCAGGTATGAGTTATCAAGAAAAATTAGCAGGAAATGCTCAAATCTATGTTGTTATTTTTGTAACACTTATTGTATTTTTGGTGCTTGCAGCACAATATGAGAGTTGGATTTTACCACTTATGATTCTCTTCTCTGTACCGATGGTAATTGCCGGTGCAGTTGGAGGACTTCTTTGGATGGGAATACCACTAAATACCTTTGCGCAAGTCGGACTTGTCCTTCTTGTTGCTCTTGCTGCTAAGAATGCCATACTTATTGTTGAATTTGCAAAAGAGTTACGTGAGAGCGGTAAAAGTATTATAGAGTCTGCTATCAGTGCTGGAAAACTTCGTTTTCGTGCAATTATGATGACAATTTTATCCTTTTTGTTTGGTATTTTTCCACTTGCATTTGCAACAGGTGCCGGTGCTATCACGCAACAATCAATTGGAATTGTTTTAATGTTTGGTATGGTTGCTGCAACTTTTATATCTACACTCATTGTGCCGGTTTTATATGTACTACTTGAGAGTATGCGTGAGAAGTTTGTTAATGTTGAAGATGAGATAGCAAGAAGGGAGTCTCTTTAGATGAAAACTATTATTTTAAAATATATGCCACTCTTGCTGTTGGCAGTGACACTACAGGCAAAAGATGTTTATAATGTTGATGAACTTATACAATATGCTTTAAAGAATGCTCCTGATCTGCAAATCACAATGAAAGAGTTTGAAGCATCTGCCAAAAAAAGCGATAAGGCCTTTGGATACTTTTTACCAAAAGTTGATCTGCATCTTGTAGGTGGAGAAGTTGCATCACGTGATATTCCTGCAAATCCAGACACAATGGAACAAGACACGCTTCTTCTTGGGCAACTCTCTTTAAAACAACTCATTTATGACTTTGGAAAAAGCAGTGGAAATTATCAAAACTTGAAGTATATGCAAGACTCTTCAAATATGAATAATTTGCAGAGCATATCTGATAAAATTCGTGATGTTAAAAACGCCTATTACAATGTTTTACGCTCTATGGCACTTATCAATGTCGCAAAAGAGAACCTCAAACTCAATGAAGCGCAGCTCTATCGTGCAAAAAGATATTTTACAGCTGGGATAAGAACAAAAATAGACATCTCGGATGCAAAAGTGAATGTTATCAATGCAAAAATCTACCTCAAGCAGGTAAATTATAGCCTAAAACTTGCATACAGCACGCTCGATAAAGTCATTGGTGTCAAAGAGATCAACTCACCCTATACTATTTTGGAACAAAATCTTCAAATGGATGCTGTATTTAATACCTTAGTACCTTTTAAAATGAACCTTACAGAATCAGTCACATATGCCTACGAGCATAGATACAGTATAAGAAAACTCACATCAATGCTCAAAGCATCCCAACAAAATACAAGAGTTTCAAAATCACAATATTATCCTTCACTCTATTTTAGTGCTGATTATACAAGACAAGAACTCAAAGATCTCAAAGCAGTTTTACCAAAAGAGAAGTGGCAAGCATCATTTAATCTTGACTGGAATCTTTATGAAGGTGGATCAAGTAGAGCTGATATTGCAGAGAAGATCATTCAAGAGAGTATTTCACAAGCCAAGTTAGAAGTTTTAAAACTTCAAATGAAAAAAGATGTTACAAAAGAGTATCTTAACCTCAATGAATCAAAAGATAGAGTAGAACTATCAGAAGCTCTTTTAAATGCCTCTAAAGAGAAGTTTACGCAGGCACAAAAACGTTATGAGAATGGACTCTCAGACTACATTGAACTCCAACAGGCACGACAGAGTTATATTGATGCCAAATCCTCTTTAGTTATAGATTACTATAACTATTATGATGCTTTAGCACGTATGTATAATGTCATAGGAATGTAGTTTACTTCGCTTCACTTTCTAGCAATTTAAGAGCCCCTTTATAGATGGGCTCATCAATAAAACCATACTCTTCATCACTAAAACCGGTTATGCCCTCATCTCTATGCATCTCAAAAAGCTTAACGATCACTTTGGCTCTTTTGATCGCTTCTTCTTTATTAACAAAGTATTGATTGACAAGTTCTACCTGTTTTGGAGAGATGCACCCTTTTGCATCATACCCCATAGCGTGTTCAAGTTCAAGCCATGCTTTAAAAGCATTAAGATCCTGATACTCTTGAAAGACAAAAGAGACCGGTTTTACATTCATAGCACGAGAAGTGACTAAAAAATGTGAGAGCATATAGTGCAGTGTAGGATTGTTTTTATCGATAAGACTCTGTGGCAGACCCATATCAGCAAAAAGATCTAAAATTCCAAGATAAAAAGTAGTCACACGCTTATTAACAGCCAAACAAGAAAGATTATGCCACCCTTGCGCAGTTTCAATAGAGAGATGTAACTCTATATTCTCATTGAGAAGATGTAAAATATTATGTACTTCTTTTTGATTTTTGATTTTTGGCACCCGAATAGCATCCGGCATAAACTGATTGAGATAGGTTATCTCCTCATATCCACCCTCATCCAATGCATTGACCCGAACTACAAGTTTTTTCTTGCACTTACGCAGTCTGCTTAAAAATATAGCTGTAAGAACCAAAGCAAAAGGCTTATCCTCTTTTGATACACCATCTTCAAGATTCAGCATTATACAATCAGCTTCAAGAGACTCAATCTTCATAAGATGTTTTATATTATTTGCTGAAAGCATTAAAACAGATCGGAAATTATTTGCTTTATTTATCTCTCTATATATAGGTTTTGCAAGTTTATCCAATCGACTTAGATCTCTTTGTTGATATGCTTCTATAAGTTCATTGAGCATTTTTAGCCTTTTTTTGATCATTTCTATGCAGGTAAAAGTAAAGTGCTTCGACCTCTTTTGGTGTAAGGTAGTAACGAGGCATCCCTTTTATTCTTGAATTTAATGCTTTATAAAAAACCGTATATTGAATATTATTTATTGCAGGTCCTACAAAACTTTTCTCTTTATTTTTATGTTTGTACTTTGCAATAAGTTTTCCTTCTCCCTGCTTTCCATGGCAAAGACCACAGGCAATTCCTCTTGGATTTTTGTAAAGCTGTTGTGCATATTCGCTTTTTGTAATAAAAGTACTCAGCGAAAAAAGAGTAAATGGAAAAAGTAACATAAATATAAATTTCATTATTAGCCTAATATTATTTTAAAAAGGTATAATATCAAAAATATTATTTATGAGGTTTAAATGCAGATTCTTGACGGTAAAGCTCTTGCGCAGAAAATAGAAAAAAATGTTGCTTCACAGGTTGTTGATTTAAAAGCAAATACAGGAAGAACTCCTGGATTGGCTGTTATTTTAGTTGGTCAGGATCCGGCAAGTGCAGCCTATGTAAAGATGAAGAAAAAAGCGTGTGATCGTGTTGGCTTTTACTCTGTTACACATGAGATGCCAGAAGATATCTCTCAAGAAGCAATTGAAAATACTATTACTATGATGAATCAAAATCCAAATATTGACGGTATTTTGGTGCAACTTCCCCTTCCTCCACAAATCGATACTACAAAAATTTTAGAACTTGTTGATCCGACTAAAGATGTAGATGGATTTCATCCATACAATGTTGGACGTTTAGTGACAAATCTCGATGGTTTTGTACCATGTACACCACTTGGGGTTATGGAACTTTTAGCAGAGTACAATATCGATGTAAAAGGGAAAAACTGTGTTGTTGTAGGTGCTTCAAATATTGTAGGTAAACCTATGGCAGCCCTGCTTTTAAATGCAGATGCTACAGTAGAAATATGTCATATTTTTACAGATGATTTGAAAAAACACACGCAAGATGCTGATATCATTTTAGTGGGTGTCGGTGTTATCAATCTTATCAAAGAAGATATGGTTAAAGAGGATGCAATCATTATAGATATCGGAATAAATCGTGCAGATAACGGTAAACTTGTTGGTGATGTGGATTTTGAAAATGTAGCACCTAAATGCTCTTACATTACACCGGTTCCAGGTGGTGTTGGACCAATGACTATAGCAATGCTCTTAAGCAACACTCTCAAAGCTGCAAAACTGAATGTTCAAGAGAAGGCTTAATGAAGAGTTTTATACATAAAGCCTATAAATGGTCAAACTCATGGACAGGAACTATTGTTATTGTCCTCTTTATCATATTTTTTGTTGCACAGGCTTTTAGAATTCCTAGTGGCAGCATGAAAGATTCACTTTTAATTGGCGATCATCTTTTTGCTAAAAAGTTTGCCTATGGTGTTCCTATGCCCTATATTCCATTTTTGGAGATTCCAGTTATTCCATGGAGCAAAGAGCTTAAAATTATAAATGGAGCAACTCCAAAACGTGGAGATATTGTTATTTTTCGATATCCTGGAAATATCAAACAACATTTTGTAAAACGCTGTGTAGCGCTACCAGGAGATGAGCTTTTTGTATCAGAAAAAAATCTTTTTATTCACTATAAAGAGGGTGATGAATGGATTAAACAACATTACAAAGGGTATGAGATAGCTGTTTTTGGTGGAAAACTGTGGGTAAAAAACCCTTATATGAAAAAACATCCCGGTATTCACCATGATCCTAAAATCATAGACAACGGAACATATCCGCTTCCTATTTTTTATATGAATCCAATTAAAATAGAAGAAGATCACTACTTTATGATGGGTGATAATCGGGATCACTCCAATGACAGCCGTTTTTGGGGAAGTGTTCCTTATGAAAATATAGAAGGGACACCATGGTTTATCTATTTTTCCATTGATAAGGAGTGGAAAGTCAGATGGGATCGTATTGGAAAAACTCCAACAGATCTAGAAGAGGAGCCTTACTTAAAAAAGGCCATCCAAGAGAGAGAAAAAGAAGACAAAGAATATTATGGAATTACTTGATATATTAAAAATTGGTGCCGCTGTTTTAGCACTTGCGATCGCTATTATCGGTCATGAAATTATGCATGGTTGGGTTGCACATATGTATGGTGACGATACGGCTAAAAATGCAGGAAGACTTACTATTAATCCACTTTCACATATAGATCTTGTTGGTACTATTATTGTACCGGCTATGCTCTACTTTTTACCACTTCTTTTGGGAACTGATGGAGGAATATTATTTGGTTGGGCGAAACCTGTTCCTATCAATATGTTAAAAGTTATTCAGCGTGGAGGATACAATGCTGCCATGCAGGTAGATCTTGCCGGTATTGTTTATAACTTTACACTTGGAGCATTTGCAGCCATTGGACTTACAGCACTAAGTGCTCCTACAACAGCTGATTCTTTGATATATGTTTTTTTCTATATCTTTTTGTATCAACTACTTATTATTAACATTGTACTTGGTGTATTTAATCTTCTGCCTATTCCTCAATTCGATGGAGGCCACTTTTTAATGCATCTTGCACTAAAATATAAAATAAATTCTATTGCAGAATTTTATTACAAAACAGAACGTTATGGTATGATTATAGCACTTGTCATTTTAATGACACCACTCAATCAGTATGTACTTTTTATGCCTGTACAGTTTATCATTCAACAATTATTATCATAAAGGAGAAAAAATGAAATTTTATATCGGAACAGATCATGCGGGGATCGAGTTAAAAGATTGGACAGTAGAACTTTTACGTTCAAAAGGTTATGAAGTAGAAGATTTTGGACCATATACAAAAGATAGAGTAGATTATCCTGATTATGCACATAAAGTTGCAACTGCTGTTCTTGAAGATAAAGAGTCTCAGGGAATCTTGATCTGCGGTAGCGGTATTGGTATGAGTATGGCTGCAAATCGTCATGCAGGTATTCGTGCGGCACTTTGTCATGATGCTTATACAGCCATGGTTGCACGTGAACATAATGATGCAAATATTTTATGTTTTGGTGAACGCATTGTTGGTAAAGGGGTAGCTGAGTCTATCATTGATGCATGGCTTTCAAATGGTTTTGAAGGCGGACGTCATATTCAAAGAGTTGAGAAAATAGAGGCAGTATAGTTATGTTTATGGAATGGTCGCTTCTAACGATTCTTACTATTGTTTCTATTTATCTTTTTGTAAAAATGTTTTACTTTAAAAGTATCACAAACAAAGAACAAAGAAGCAATGATCTAATGAAGTTGACCCTCCAGGAAGCTGAAATTCTCATTCGAAAGTATCAGATCCAACTCCAGCGTGCACTTGGCAATGTAGATATACTTACTGAAGAGTTAACAAAACTCAGAAATGAATTAAAAGTACTGAAACAAAGAAACTCAAAACACAGACAGGAAGTTGATCGTCTTAACAACAAGATAAAAGCTCTTGAAAGTCGTATTGATGCCCTACTCTAAGGAGAGAAAATGATTACCCTAAGTCAAACAGAACGAACAATTATCGAAGCATCTATTCGAGATATTAAAGATTTTCCAAAACCAGGAATTATTTTTAAAGATATCACAACATTGCTCAACAACAAAGAGGCTTACAGTGTTTTAATGAACCATCTCCATCAACGTTATAAAGAGTATGATTTAGACTATATTGCAGGTATTGATGCCCGTGGGTTTATCTTTGGTGCAGCACTTGCACAAATGTTGGGAATTGGTTTTGTGCCTATTCGTAAAGCCGGAAAACTTCCATACACTACTATTAGCCAAAAGTACGCTTTGGAGTATGGTGTAGATGAGATAGAGGTACATATTGATGCTTTTGGAGATCAAAAAGGTGCACGTGTACTATTGATAGACGATCTAATAGCAACAGGCGGTACTGCAAATGCAGCAGCTACACTTATCAATCAGACAGGTGCTGTGTGTATTGAATGCTGTTTTATAATAGCTCTTAACTTTTTAGACGGCATAAAAAAATTACAAGAAAAAACAGAAGTTTATTCACTTATAGAGGTTAATTAATGTATATTCCAACTCCTTCAAAATTTGATCCCGATGAAAACGGACACTTTGGACTCTTTGGCGGACGTTATGTTCCAGAAACACTTATGCCGGCACTTTTAAAGCTGCGTGAAGAGTATGATGCTATTCGCTTTGACAAAGATTTCTGGTCTGAAGTTGATTACTATTTAAAAGATTATGTTGGTCGCCCTTCACCACTTTACTATGCAGCAAATATCTCTAAAGAACTTGGTGCAAAGATCTATTTAAAACGTGAAGATCTAAATCACACAGGTGCACACAAAGTAAATAATGTTATTGCTCAGGGTTTAATGGCAAAACGTCTTGGCTATAAAAAAGTCATAGCAGAGACCGGTGCAGGACAGCATGGTGTGGCAACGGCAACAATTGCTGCCCTTTTAGATTTAGAGTGCGAAATCTTTATGGGAGCAAAAGATGTGGAGCGTCAAGAACTAAATGTTTTTAGAATGAAACTTCTTGGTGCAAAAGTACACTCTGTTGAGAGTGGAAGCAAAACACTCAAAGATGCAATGAATGATGCTATTCGTCACTGGGTAACCAATGCACGTGATACTTTTTACATCATCGGAACAGTAGCAGGTCCACATCCTTATCCTATGATGGTTAGAGATTTTCAGGCTATCATTGGCTGGGAAGCTCGTGCACAGATTTTAGAAAAAGAAAATCGTCTTCCAGATCATATTATCGCCTGTATTGGTGGTGGGAGTAATGCCATTGGAATGTTTCAACACTTTTTAGAGGATGATGGTGTTGAGTGTATTGGTATTGAAGCCGGTGGGCTTGGGATCGATGATAAAAACGGCTGTAGTCTTAAAAAAGGACGACCGGGAGTACTGCATGGGCAGATGAGTTACCTACTCCAAGATGAAGATGGGCAGATTTTAGAGGCTCACTCTATTTCAGCAGGCCTTGACTACCCTGGAATTGGACCGGAGCATGCTTTTCATAATGACAATAAATCTGTAACATACGACTATATTACAGACCAAGAGGCACTGGATGCTTTTGTATGGTTAAGTCAGAAAGAGGGAATTATTCCTGCTTTTGAGTCATCTCATGCAGTGGCATATCTCAAAAAACTGCCAAATATTAAAGATAAACTGATCATTGTAAATCTTTCAGGTAGAGGTGACAAAGATATGATACAAGCAAAAGATCTACTCCATTTTAATTAAAAGGATTTCATAAATGAATATACAACTAATAAACAAAAAAGCATTTGATGCAAAAAACGATATAACACTTAAACTTATCACTCCAGAGAGATTGAAAAAAGCGAAATTTAAAAAGACACTTAAAAAAGCAGGATTTAGTGCAGAACAAGATACACTCTGTGCAATGCACGGTAAATCACTTCTTTTTGCAGGTATAGAAGATCATGATGCTGAGAATTTAAAAACTGCAGCAGCTTCTGTAGCAAAAGCACTTAAAAAGTATGACTACAAATCACTCTCAGTTGATGTAAATAAAGAGAATATTGCTTCACTTATTGAAGGTTTTATTCTTGGCGGTTATGAGTTTAACAACTATAAATCAAAAGCAAAAAAACAAAAGATTAAAAATATCTATCTTACATGCGAAAATGTAGAAGAGCTTACTGCTCTTTTTGAAGAGGCTGTTATTATCTCTGAAGCAACATGTTTTACGCGTGATATTGTAAACACTGCTCCAGATGATATGTACCCTGAAGTAATGGCAAAACTGGCTAAGAAACTTGCAAATGAGAATA
>Ga0256842_1000853_pt1 | contig 26331 bp, 25 predicted proteins | sample 4559240metaG_FD_185973 | JGI IMG/M metagenome (GOLD analysis project Ga0256842, IMG submission 185973) | Hydrothermal vent microbial communities from Guaymas Basin, Mexico - 4559-240 | ecosystem: Environmental > Aquatic > Marine > Hydrothermal vents | place: Mexico: Guaymas Basin | collected... | reverse complement strand
CAAAAATAAAATGAGAAAGAAGAGCATTTAAAATTTAAGATTTTTGTTTTTTGCTTTTTGTTTTGAGTATTTGCTTTTCGAGGAGTAAGATAAATTAGAAAAGCAAAAATGAGTAAAGCAAAAATAGTAAATATTTAGTCTTTTTAATAAAATATGTGAAGATTTGATAAAGGAGATTTGAAAGAGAGGATATATAATTTAGTAGGTAGGATTATAAGGTTATTGGAAAAAGAATATGAGAAAGAAAAGAGGCTAGTAAAAAATGTATATATTCAACTGTATAGAAGTATAACAAGTGTATGAGCCAATTTATCAGAGTCAGATGTAGCAATAACAGATAAAGAATTTTATAGAATACTATGAATAGTATTAAGAGAGTTAAAAGAAAGTCAATATTGGATAAGATTATTAAGAAAAGAGTATAATTTTGATTTATTAGAAGAAGAAAAAGAAATATTAGAATTAATTAAAATAATATCAAAATTAGTATGAAATAGAAAAAAGTTATAAGATTTTTGCTTTTTGCTTTGAAAATTTAAATCAAGAAGTGAACTAATTTGATAATGAATAATTGAAAATTAATAAAAGTTATTTGAATAAAATAATTATAAAAACAATCTCTTTAAAAAAAATAAAAAATCAGTATTCTTTAAAAGTATTTAAATTAAATATTGTTTATAATGACTAAAATATTAGATTTTGTTTTTAAAAAGTTTCCAGCATATTTTTGGGAAAAACCTCATATTTATAAGATAATTTTGTTTCCTGTATTATTTATATTTTATTTAAAAGAAAATAATGATAAGAAATCAAGCTAAACTTTTTGCATTTGTGTGATTAGTTTTTTTTCCTTTTGTAGTAGATTGGCTTTTAAAAGATAAAAATAATTATGAACTTACAGAAGAAGAAATTAAATTTATAAATTATTATAAAAAAACTTGATGGACTATACTATTATTAATTGTTTTAGTTATTTTATTGTTTGTTATTTGAACATTAATACAGTTTGAATTAGTGTTTTTTATAGCTAATATATTATTGGTATTAACATTTGTCTTTTTATTTATAAATATATTTTTTATTTTTAATGAAAAATTGCCTTTTTGAAAAAATGATTTGTCTTTAAAAATAGAGACTACTTATAATAATGAATTTAATATAAATATGTTTTTTGCATATGCTCCTTTTCTTTCGTTTTATTTATTACTTACAAATAAATTAGAAGAGAAATATAGATATAATTTAATTGAAGCTAATTTATTTTATTTAATATTGTTTTTTATTTGAGTGTTAAATTATTTTTTATGATTACGGGCTATATTTTGGACTATATTGCTTATATTGATAATTAGAGCAGTTTCGTTATTTGTATGATTAGATTTTCCTATAATAAAGACATTTATTAGTAAGTTGTATAAAAAATTTCCTTATGAATTGCTTATATATATAGAAGTAACTGTTTTTTATTTAATAAATAATTTAATATTAGTTTTAAAATGAAAAAAAACATTGTCTTATAGTGTATATTTTAATCAAATTGAAAAATTTTATTTACAATCTTTTCCTGTTCATAATATATTGAAAAAGACAAAAAAATACTTATTTTTAATAATATCTTATACTATTTTTTTATTATTTATGTTGTATATTATTTATGAAAATTTAGTTTGATGGCTAGATTTTGTTGAGATAATTTCGGTTGTTTGATTTGCTTATTATTTTATTTTACCAATTTTTATAGAAAAAAGAGTTTATCCTATACCACTTATCAGTTTAATAATATTTTATATTTTGAAGATGTTTTAAATGATAGAAAGTTTTTGATGAATTATTTATGTTATGAAAAATAACCAACCATATTTTTTAGTTATAAAAAGACAAGCTATTTCAAAAAAAATAGAATGGACTGCTCCAAAATGAAAAGCTATATCTGGTGAAAACCCTGTTCAAACTGCAAAAAGAGAAATATTTGAAGAAACTAATTTGAAAGAAAATTTATTGATTGAGAAATGAAAATTATGAGATTTTATTATAAGTTTCCCCGAAAATTCTTTTAGCAAAAAAGTAACTTATTTTCTTTTTGAATATAAATGAGATACTGATGATGTAAAAATTATTGATTCAGAATGATATATATGAGTTTATAATTGGCTTCCTATAAATAAAGTTATTAATCTTATATCTTATCAATGATTAAGAGAAATTTATAGAAAATGATATATGATAGTAATGAATCTTAATGAGTAGAAACTTTATTCTTGTTAAACAATATTTATGACTATATTTACAAAAAGTGATAATAAAATTTTTGAACTTATAGAAAAAGAAAAAATAAGACAAGAAAATGAAATAGAACTTATAGCATCCGAAAACTATGTGTCTAAAGCAGTTTTAAAAGCTATATGAAGTTGCTTAACAAATAAATATTCTGAATGATATCCAGGTAAAAGATATTATGCTGGTCAGGAGTATATTGATCAAATAGAACAATTAGCTATAGACAGAGCAAAACAACTTTTTTGAGCAGAATATGTAAATGTTCAACCTTTATCAGGTTCTCCTGCAAATTTAGCAGTATATTTAGCATTATTACAACCTTGAGATACAATATTAAGTTTAAGTTTGGATCAGTGATGACATTTATCTCATTGACATAAACTTAATTTTTCGTGATTATTATATAATATAATTTCTTATCACTTAAATAGAGAAACAGAGTTGATAGATATGGACGAAGTAGAAAATCTAGCACTAAAATACAAACCAAAAATGATTATAGCTTGATTTTCTGCATATCCTAGAAATTTAGATTGGGAAAAATTTAGAGAAATAGCAGATAAAGTATGAGCAATATTAATGTCTGATATTTCTCATATTGCTTGATTAGTTGCTTGAAAAGCACTTGAAAATCCGGTTCCTTATTGTGATATTGTTACTACTACTACACATAAAACATTAAGATGACCTAGATGAGCAATAATTATGTCAAAAAACAAATTTAAAAATCAAATATCGAGAGCTGTTTTTCCTTGAGTTCAAGGGTGACCGCACGAAAATTTAATTGCAGCTAAAGCTGTGGCTTTTTATGAAGCTTTACAACCTTGATTTGTTGACTATGCTAAACAGGTTGTTAAAAATGCAAAAGTTATGGCAGAAATGTTAAATAAATTATGATATAAACTTGTTACTAATGGAACTGATAATCATCTAGTATTGATAGATATATTTAACTCTAAAAATGTTACATGAAAAGAAGCAGAAAAAGCACTAGAAATAGCTTGAATATCTACTAATAAAAATATGATTCCATATGATAAAAGGAAGCCTATGGATCCTAGTTGATTAAGATTGTGAACTCCTGCAGTAACTACAAGATGAATGAAAGAAAATGAAATGATAGAAATTGTTACTTTGTTTGATCAAGTAATAAATTTAGTTGTTGTATATAAAGAAAAATATTCTAATAATCTAGACTTATCACAAATGAAAATATTTGAGAATATGGAATTAATTAAAAAATTGCTTGAAATTAAACAAAAAATCTTAACTTTATGTAAATCATTTCCAATTTATAATTAAACAAATTAAAATGAATAGTATTATTACATTTGTTTCTAGTTTATCTCATAATGAGCAGTTATTATTATATTGATTAATTGTTATAATAATTATTATAATAATTTGGGCAATTATAAAAAAATTGTTTAAGTTAGCATTTTATGTATTTGCAATTATTGTTATTTTATATTTTGTTTTGCTTTATTTTGGTAAAAAATATGAAGCAGAATTATTGAAAGAAAAGGCTTTACAAACTGTAGAAAAAATTAAAAAAGAGACACCTTGAACTATAGATAAAGTTAAAAAATCATCTGTGGTTAAAAAAAGTGTTGATAAAGTTAAAAATATTCTTGAAAATAAAGTTAAAGATAAAGTTAAAGATAAAGTTAAAAATGTTGTTGAAGATACTGTTAAAAATGTTGTTGAAGATACTGTTAAAAAACAGCTTAATAACAAATAAAACTTTTATTTATTAATTATTTATAAATTATGAAAAAAAGATTCTCTATTGTAAAAAATTTTGTATACTTTTTGATGTTTTCGTTAATTTTAATATCAGCAAGTATATATTTATTTGTATCTAATTTAAGATGGAGTATAGAATTTACTTGAGGTATTAAAATGACTATAATGTGAGAAAAGAAAATTGATGTAGTGAAATTTAAAAATAATTTTGAAAAGGATAATTTAGTTGTTACTTATCTTTTTGATGAATGAAATACAGATTTAGAAATTAGATCATTATCAACAAACATAAAATATACTAATGAAATGTTAGGTAAAATTAAGAAGTGGCTTAAACAAAAAGGTTATATAAAATCTCCTGATGATATTATTTCTACATCTTTTGTAGGACCAACAGTAGGTGAGTATATGAAATCAGCTGCTAAACAAGCATTAATTTGGTGAATTATTATTATGGCAGTTTACATTTTAATAGCATTTGTATGAGTAAGAGAATACTTTCAACCTTGGATTTTTTCTATAGTTACAGTTTTAACATTGATGCACGATGTAATTATGGCTGCTGGTTGATATGGTATTCGGATGCATATTAATTCGTTAATAGTTGTAGATACAGTATTTGTAATGGCTATTTTGACAGTTTTAGGATATTCTATAAATGATACAATTATTATTTTTGATAGAATAAGAGAAAATATTAAAAAATATTCTGATGATGTTAGGAAGTGAACAAAAAAAGTCTATGAAATATTTGACGAATCTTTATATCAAACAATGAGAAGATCTTTATTGACTTCTTTATCTACATTATTAGTAGTAGCTTGTATGTATATATTTGGTAATCAAATATTTAAAGATTTTTCATTTGTAATTCTTGTTTGAGTAATATTCTGAACATATTCATCAATGTTTTTAGCAGCACCAGGTGCTTATTGGATAAATAGGTTTATAACTAAAAAAGAATAATTATAGAATTCCTGTATTTAAAAATGATTGATTAAAATGAAAACTTATGAAATTTTAAATAGGCTTAATGAGGCTTATTTAGCTTCATTAGGTGAGTTAAAAAAAATTAATCTTGATAAACTTACTACATATAAAGATTGGGAACCTATAGATGCATTACTTGATAGGTTTGAAAGATTAATAGATTTTTTATTTCAACAAGTTTTTAGAAAAATTTATATTCAAGAAAATTTACAACAACCTAAAACTGTTAGAGAAAGTTTGCTTTTTATGTGAAAAATTTGAGTTGTTCCGTATATTGAGAAAATGATTGATTTAAAAAATTTAAGAAATAAGGTAGCTCACGAATATCTAAGTGCTTATATGATAGATTTGGAAGAAACATTAGATAATATTAAGAATTCAAAAAATTTTATTCAACAAGTAATTAGAAATGCAAATACTTACCTTAAAAAACATTGATAATTTTCATTTTTTGTCCGATGAAAAAATATGATTAACAAAAGTTTTGAATTATCTAAACCAAAAGTGAGCAAAAACTTATTTAATGTGATCTAGACTTTCTGGATGGTGAAAGGATATTGATTTACTTGTGAAATGATGAAATATAAATCAAGATGATTTATTTAAGTTAAAATACTTATTTTGGCAATATTCTGATACTGATATTGATATTGTAATAAGTTCCGAAAAAACTAAAGAATTTGAAAAATATTTAGAAATTACAAACTAAGAATGAAATCAACTTGTGATATTACACTAGGTCATAGAATAATTATTCTAATTTTTTGACTTTTATTTCTTATTGGTATAAATTATTTGGTATTTGCTACAATTATATGAAAGCAGTATTGATTTGCTGAAATAGTATTAGTTTTTGTGTCTTGATTTCTTACATACTTGCTTGTAAAAAATACTAGATATAATTATGAAATTACAGATTGATATTTAATTATAAAAACTCCAAGAATAAAAAAACATTATAAAATTCCTTTATCTGATGTAATAAAAATATGAATTTATAAAAATATACCATTTCATTTTAGAATATGAATGAAATATGATTTTTTAAATAAAATATTGTTTTTGTGTTGATATTCAAAAAAGTGAATAATTTTAAAATTGAAAGATTTTTCTAATCAAATTGTAATTTGTCCTAGAAAATTTGATGATTTTTATAACGAATTTTTAAAATATGGAAAAAAGTAAAATTGTAGCTGAAATAGAAAATGTTTTGAACTAAATTAAAGCTGGAAAAGATATAAATGTTTGTAGATGTTCTTATTATCCAGTTAGGAATATGTTGGAAATGACTTTAAGAAGAGAAATTGGAGAGAGATTTAGGTTATTAAATACTGCAAATTGAGATTTTAGAAAAAAATTAATTGAAGAGTTGGCAAATTTATTTTTAATAAAATAAAAAATCTTCCCAAAAATGAAAAAATCTAACAAAAAAGAAGTAAATTCTAAGTTACTTAATAGTATTCTATATATTCTACTTTTATGGTTTATTGTGCTTGTGATTGTTCCGGCATTGTTTGCTTTTGTTCCATGACTATTTGTTACTATAATGACTATTTTTATGGTAATTGAAATATTTTTGTTTTTTAATGATAAATATAAGAAAAAGTTTTTTAATTATTTAGATACTGTTGAAATCAATTATATTAAAAACAAAAATACTAAGGAAAAGTTTTCAAAGGATATTGGCTTACCATCATCAAAACTAGAACATAAGACTAATACTAAAAATAATTCAAGTAATGATTTTTCTTACAGTTGAAAGAGTATTTGGGATGATTATGAAAGTGTGTTTGATTTGATGGAAAAAGATAAGTAATTTATTTTTAACCAAATAAAATGTCTTGGATTAAACTTTATTGAGTAAGAACACATAATCTTAAAAATATTGATGTAAAAATACCTAAAAATAAAATTACAGTGATAAGTTGAGTTTCTGGTTCTGGTAAATCAACATTAGCTTTTTCTACAATTTATAAAGAATGACAGTTTAGATATATTGAAAGTTTATCAACTTATTTAAGATGATTTTTTAATTTATGAGATAGACCAGATATTGACTATTCTGAATGATTATCTCCTGCTATTGCAATTGAACAAAATAAAAAATGATGAAATAAAAGATCTACAGTATGAACTTTAACTGAAACAGATGATTATTTAAGATTAGCATTTGCAAAATTATGAGAAATATATTGTTATAATTGTTGAGCATATATTAAATCTCATACAGTAGATGAAATAATAGAAAAAATTTTTAAAGAATTTAAATGAGTTACAGAGAATTATCATAAAAAGGAAGAAATTGCAGAAGATTTAGTTGAAAGATTATCAGGAGATAAATCATCAGAAAATTCTTATAGTAAATCCTCAGTAATTCCTAATAAGATATGGTTATTGTCAAAAAAACAAGAATTTTCAGATCCTAAAAAGTTAGCTAAATTTTTTAGAAAAAATCAAAAACTTGTTGATCAGTGAATTTGATTTACACAAATGTTAATTAAGTGAAATGATTTTTCTACAGTATATTTTTATTTAGAAGAACCTCATTTTGAAAAAACTTATATGCCTGTTGAAGTTTATTGAATATATGATAAGATAACATTAAAGGAATCTAATAAAGAAAGACTTAAAGAAGATTTAATAAAACTTTTTGCTACAAATAATGAAGTATATATTGCGGAATATAATGAAGAATTAAAACCTGATATAGAACTAAAATCATATACAATATATTCTTATTGTAGTAATTGTAATATTAATTTTCCTGAATATACACCAGCACATTTTTCGCCTAATAGGGTAGAGTGAGCCTGTGAATATTGTAAATGAACTTGAGAGACATTACAAATTGATTTTGAAAAAATTATTGATGAAAATCAACCAATTAGAAATGCTATATTGCCTTGGAGAGATTCAACTTTATGACAAAAAATTTTGCAGAAGCTTTCTATAGAATACTGATTTAATATTGATGTTAAGTGGAAGAATTTAGATAAAGAAATGAAAGATATTATCTTAAATTGAGATAACAGTTTGATAAAAATTAATATGTGATGAAAATATATAAGTTTACATTATAATTGAATAGAAAATATTATAAAAGATCAATATGAAAAGTGAATGCTTACAAGAGATTTTCAAGCAATGATAAATTTTAAAACTTGTCCTAAATGTAATTGAAAGAAATTAAATAATTTTGCTTTATCTGTTAAGCTTGTTTCGTCATCAAATACAAATATTGAAACTATTGTGGACTTTCAAAATTTGCCTATTTCCAAATTAATTACAGAATTGGCAAATTTAAAATTTTCTAAAGAAAAAAAAGAATTAGCAAATAGAATTATAAATCCTTTGTTAGATAAACTTAAAACTATTGAGGATTTAGGTCTTTGATATCTTACATTGTCTAGACAAACTGATACACTTTCTGGAGGTGAAATACAAAGACTTAGACTTGCAAAACAACTTTGAAATAAACTTTCAGGTATTATATATGTTTTAGACGAACCAACTATTTGATTAGATAAAAAAGAAACCTTAAAAACCATTAAAGCTATAAAAGAATTAAGAGATATGTGAAATACTATAATTGTTGTTGAGCATAATGAAGATTTTATAAAAAATGCTGATTATATTATAGAAATATGACCTTGAGCTTGAGATTTTTGATGAGAAGTTGTTTTTTCTTGAAATATAAAAAAATTTTTAAAAACAGATGTCCTTACAGCTAAATATGTAACTTGAAAATCTAAAATAAATGTTAATATGCCAAAATCAAAATTAAAAAATAAATTTATTGAAGTAAAAAAAGCTAAAAAACACAATTTAAAATGAATTGATGTAAAAATACCTTTATGAGCATTTACAATTATTACTTGACCTTCTTGAGCTTGAAAAACGACATTGTTGTATGATATAATATATAATTTTTTTTCTTCCAAAGAATCTATAATCCAGGCTTATATAAGAATGAAACTTATGAAAAAGTGATATAGTTGGACCGATATTATGAATAAACAATTAATTAGTCCATCTGAATATTATTTATATGAAAAAGAGGCTTTAACACATTTTTTTGAAAACGAATTAAATGTTGATACTATTTTGTGATATGAGTATGTTAAAAATTATGTGTATATAGATCAGTCTTCTATATGAAAAAATCCTAGATCTTGTCCAGCTACATTTATATGAGTTTGGGATGATATAAGGGAATTGTTTTCTTCTGTAAGAGAAGCAAAAATGTATTGAATGAATAGTTCGTATTTTAGTTTTAATAGTTTGAAATGATCTTGTCAAGAATGTAAGTGATATTGATATAAAAAAATAGAGCTTCAATTTTTACCTGATACTTATGTTGAATGTGAGCTTTGTCATTGAAAAAGATTTAAACCAGAAATTTTACAAATTTATTGGAATTGAAAAAATATATATGATATTCTTGATATGTATATTATAGATGCATTAGATTTTTTTTCTGATTTACCAAATATAAAAGAAAAATTGCAATTAATGATTGATATATGACTTTGATATTTAAAAATGTGACAGCCAGCTCATACATTATCATGATGAGAAAGTCAAAGATTAAAATTAGTAAAAAATTTACTAAAAAAATATAAATGACATACAATTTATTTTTTAGATGAACCTACAGTTGGATTGCATTTTGTAGATGTTGAAAAATTATTAAATATTTTGTGAAGATTTTTAGAAAAACAAGATACTATAGTCATGATTGAACATGATGAAAACTTACTTAAATTTGCTGATCTTGTAATTAGAATGGAAAATTGAAATATTGTTGATTATAATTACTAAATTAAACCAAAAAAATACTAGATATTTATAAATAACCGATATGTGTTGCAATTTATTTTTAAAAAATTATAAAAAGACGAAAGTTTTATTTTTTAATATTTGATATGGAATATAGAAAATATTTAAAAAAATTGTATGTAACAGGTACTATATTAGCACTATCTTTTTTTGTTATATTATTTAAATGATGATTTACTTCACGAAGACAAGGTTTAGATTTGGCTTGATGAGTAAGATTATTGTATTTAATGGATTTTTCTCAATATAGACAAAATTATAAAACAGATGCTGAATTTAATCAGCAAAGAAATAATGTTGTTAATATTGTTGAGAAAAATATTGATAGTAGAATTTCAAAGTTATGAGTTTCGGATTATAATGCAAGGCATATTGTATTAGGATGAAAAGATTATATTGAAGTAGAAATTTGATGAATAAAAGATGTTGAATATGCGAAAAAACTTATAGGTAAAACTGTTCAAATGACATTTAAAGTTCCTTTTGAATGAGAAGTAACAGATGAAATTAAACAACAAAGACAGTTATTAGCAGAAAAAATTTTAGAGTTAGTTAAAGCAAATTCTTCTTTGCTTAAAGATTATTTGGTTCCGCCTAGAGCTTGGAATATAAGTTTTAAAAATGTTAATTTATCTTGAGAAAAATTAAATAAATTATTTTGAGATAGCATTTTAAAAGCTTTAACAACTTGATATGTTTATCCAAAGTTAATAAAATCTGATAATAGTTTTGATATATACCAATATTTAGCTAAAAATTGAAACAATTATTCATTTTTAAAAATTTCTATATTATATAAGCCTTTACGGGTAGATGCAAAATATAATAATAAACTTCTTAATTGAGAAAGATTTAAAATGGCCACAGTTGATAGAGCTCCATCATGAGAATCTGCTGTTAATGTTTACTTTGACGATATTTGAAGAGAAATGCTTTGTAAACTTACACAAAAATATTTACATAAACCTATGGCAATTTTTATTTGAAATAAACTAATTACAGATCCTACAATACAATCACAAATTTGTTGAGGTGTGGCACAAATTACATGAAGATATACAAATAAACAAGCTACAGAATTGTCTGAAAATTTAAATACTTGAGCAATGCCAGTTCCATTAAAATTAGAACAAGAAGAAAAAGTTTCTCCATTACTTTGACAAAAAGCTCTTAAAAATGCTATAATAGCTGCATCTTTATGAGTGTTGCTTATATTTATAATATTTTTAATTGCTTATAATTTTCAATATGCAATTGTAGCATTGTTGTCATTAATAATATTCTTTTTATCGTTATGATGATTTATAAAATTGTTTGATGTAGTTTTATCATTATCGGCTATATGAGCTATATTACTTAATATTGGTATGGCTGTAGATGCAAATGTTATTATATACGAAAGAATTAGAGAAGAATTATCAAGATGAGCAAGTTGGGTTTGAGCAGTTACTAAATGATATGAAAGAAGTATTTCTTCTATAAGAGATTGAAATCTTACAACATGATTTATTGCTTTGTTATTATTTATGATATGAACAAATATTTTTAAGTGATTTTGAACAATGATGCTAATTAATATTTTTATAGTATTAATTATAATGGTTCCTTCAATTGCTTGATTATTATTAATTTTTTGACAAAAAACCAATAAATAAAAAAAACATAAAAATATTTAATATTTTGTTTATAATTAAATTGTTTTAATGGTTGAAAAATATTTGAGTTTTGTTACTTATAATCGATATACTGTTTTTATTACATTGTTAGTAGTTGTTTTTCTTTTAAATAAGTGAACATCTATTTTAGAAAAACAATTGTCTTTATTATGAAAAAAACTTAAACTTTCTACTTCTGTAAGATGAGCAACTTTTGATGCAATTAGTTCATCTTTGCCTGAATTTTTGACATCTTTAATTTGATTACTTATTTTAAAAGAAAAGTGATTAGAAGTATGAATTTGAACAATATGATGATCAGCAATTTTTAATGTGCTAGTTATACCAGCATTAGTTTTATTTTTTTTTAAATGAAAAGAAATTAATATAGATATAAAATGAATAAAAAGAGATAGTTTGTTTTATATGCTATCAATTTTAATTTTTGTTTTATGACTGTATTTTGAAAAATTATTTCTTATGTGAGTATTATTGGTTACACTTTATGTTTTGTATACACTTTATTTATATAAACAAAACATAAATCATAAAAAAGCAAATACCAAAGAAATAGAAGAAATTTATAAATCTGTTGCTAATCAAAAAGTAAAAATTTTTAATATATTTTTTTCTTTATTTATAATTTATGTTAGTATTGAAGCATCTATTGTTGTGGTTTCTTTTATATGAGATAAATTACACTTATCAGTTTTAATAGTATCATTATTTTTATTAGCTGCTATAACATCAGTTCCAGATACATTACTATCAATAAAAAGTGCTCAAAAATGACATGTTGATGCATGATTATCAAATGCTGTTTGATCAAATATATTTGATATTTGTATTTGACTATGAATTCCAATTGTTATATGAATTTGATTACTAAATTTGCACCCAAGTATAGATTTTTCATCTAATATTTGAGTTTTTATATTTTTATTAATTTCAACATTTGTATACTTTTATGTTCTTCGTAATAAAAATATTTCTTATAAAGATTGATTTGTTCTATTAGCAATGTATTTTTTGTTTATTGTTTATTTGATTGTTGTTTCAACTCATTTAATTTAAAATTTAATAACAAATCTTTATGAATATTTTTATACACACAATATTTCCAGAAATTTTTAATAGTTTTTTAAATACTTCGTTAATAAAAAAAGCACAGGAAAAAAAGATATTAAATATTAATTTGATAAATATGAGAAATTTTTGTAATCACAAACAAAATCAAATTGATGACAAAGTTTATTGATGATGAGCTTGAATGTTGATAAAGGCTAAACCTGTAATAGATAGTATAGAAAATACTATAAAAATGAATAATTTAAATAATTTTAAAATAATATATTTATCTCCTAGTAATAGTATCTTTAATCAAGAAAAAGCTTTTTCTTACTCTAAACTTGAAAATTTTATTTTATTATGTGGTAGATATGAGTGAATTGATTATAGGGTAGAAAAATATTTTAAAGATAAATATAATAATTTTGAAAAATTATCAATATGAAATTACATTCTTATGGGGTGAGAACTTCCAGCAATGATTTTTATAGAATCAGTTAGTAGATTAATACCTTGAGTTATAAATGATAAATCTTCTTTTGAAGATGAAAGTTATAATCCTAAAAAAAATATGAAAAATATAGAATATCCACAATATACAAGACCAGAAGAAGTTTATTGATACAAAGTTCCTAAAGTTTTACTTTCTGGCAATGATAAAAAAATTAAAGATTGGAAAAATGAGAACGAAATAATTAATTAAATCTTATAATTAATTAGCTAATTTTATATTGTCCAAAGCAAAAAAATAAATTAGTGTATCACTTCATTAAATTAAATATTTATTTTTAATTTCTCAATTTAATAATTTTCATATTCATATTCAAAAATTTTGATGTTTAATTATTACATAATTCATTAATGGGTTATCTATGTTTTTTGGGGTGAATTCTCATTTTTCTAAATTTTTTCATAATCAATATTTATAAGCTTGTTTTGTATCTATTTCTATAAAATTTTTTGTAGCTATATCTCAAAATATTGTTCATAAAGTATGTATAGGCCGCATTTCTCATCTATTATTTTTTTTTAAAATAGGTGTTCATATTTTTTCTATGTCAATTTTTCAAAAAATTTGTTTAATTGCTGGACTTACTAAATATACATACCTTTTAGTTTCAACAAAATAATGTTTGTTTTCATTTATTTCTATTCCAAAAAAATTATTTAATAATTTCTTTACTTTATTTTGTAAATTTTTGTTAAATTCAAATTTGAGTCATTTTTTTCATAATAAAACATTTTTTGTGTTTTTTATATTGAGAGAAGATGTTTTTTTTAATTTTGCTATAAAAAATCAACCTGTTTTTTGTATATGTGGCCAAAATCTTGCTATTTTTTCTGCTTCTGTTTTAGAAAATAATTTGATATTATCCCAAATTTCTAATCAAGGACTTTTGTTATTTAGTTTTATTTCTTCAAGTTCTATAATTCAATTATATTCTTTTAATATCTTTTTTATATTAAATTCGTTTTCATAGGGATTCATTGTGCATGTTGAAAATACAATTATTCATCAAGGTTTTGTTGCTTTTATAGCAGATACAAGTAATAAATATTGAGTAGATGCTATCTTGTTTATCTCTTCTTTTCTCCAATATTTAAGTCAAAAATCTGATTTAAATCATGTTCATTCTCAAGAACAAGGAGCATCGAGTAATACTTTATCAAAGAATTCTGACAAATTTTTTCAAAATGCAAATCAATTAAAATTTGTAATGATGCTATTAAATATTCCCATTCTATTAATATTAAATCAAGTTGCTGATAATCTTTGTTTGTTTATATCATTGCTTATAACTAGTCATAAATCTCATTTATTGTGCAAATATTGTAAATAATCTCATATTTGTATACTTTTTCATCATGGAGCAGAAGACATATCTAATATTATTTCGTTTCATGTTGTTTTATTATCAAATAATTGTCTAGCTGCTAAACCTGCGGATATTTCTTGAATATAAAAAAATCAGCTTTGATGATAAAACGTTTTTCATAATGGTATTGATGTGTCATTTCTATCTATATAAAAAATATCTTCTGGTATTAAATCTTTATTGTTTATAAAATTAGAAGATGTAAGCTTTCGTCATTCAACCGAAGTTTTGTTTTCAAAACCTTTTGGTAAGATTTTATTTAACTTTATTTTAATTGATTTTTTTAATGGAATTTGACATGATTTTAAAAAATTATTAAATTCTACTTCTGTTTTAAATGATTTTTTGATTTCTTCTAAATATTTGTTTGATATGGTTCACATACTAATGATTATAATATAAAAATTTGTTGTGTTAGTAAAATTATTAAATTTTCTTCATTTTTTTACGATGTTTGTTACTAATTTTTAGTTGAAAAATTTTATATTTTCATGGTTTTATATTTCATAATTCATATTTTCAGTATTTTATCCTTGTTAATCTTATAACTTTATATCAAAAAGATTTAAGCATTCTTCTAATATGTCTTTTTTTACCATATTCTAAAACTATTCTTAGCATATGTTTTCATATTTTGTTTTTTGAATAATTAATATCGAATACTTTTAAAAAATCTTTATTAATTCACTCAAATTTACTTAAATTCTTTTCTTCAATAAGTTTTCAATCTTCAGTAACTCGAATTCATTTTTTAAATTTTTCTTTTAAACGAGATTTAAATGGCTTATCAATTTCAACTTCATAAATTTTAAGATTTTTTTTTGATGGATGTTCTATTTCATTTACAATTTCAGGAACATTTGTTAAAAGTAGAAGCCCGTCCGAGTTTTTATCAAGTCTTCATATGTAATAAAAATCTTTTAGCCAAGATTTTGGTAAAATACTAAAAATAGTTTTATTATGTTTATCTGATTTTGAAACAACATATCATATTGGTTTATTAAAAGCAACTATTACTGGTTTAAACATTTTTGTATTTGGAGTAGATTTAAAAACTAAAATACTTATACATATAAGATATATAATCAACTTAAAATTAAGTTAATTTTTGTAGTATAATTATTTTATAAAATCTTTAAAGTGAAATGTTTTTTTATTGAATAGATCCTTGAATTAGAAAACTTTGATTTGCTATTATAGATGAAAATTTAAAAATTTATGAATTGTGAGCAATAATTAATGAATTAAAGTGATGAAGAATAGATAATGCTAGAAGATTGTATGAGATTAATGTCTTTTTTAATAAACTTATTGTGAAATATCAGCCATCTTGAATATGTATAGAAAAGCTTTTTTTTACAAAATATAATCAAAATAATGCAGAATTTGTTTATTGAGTTAGATGACTTTTATTAAGTAAGTTTTTTAATGAAAAAATAAAAATATTTGAATATACTCCAAATGAAATAAAAAAATTTATTACTTGAACTTGATTTGCAAAAAAAGAACATATTCAAAAAACAGTTAAGAAAATATTTCATCTTTCTGAATTACCAAAGCCTCATGATGCTGCTGATGCTTTATGAATGGCATTAATTGCAAGAAAGAAATATTTTAATTAATATTATAAGCTAGGCTCTCTTTTTTTTTGTTATACTGCACTTAATGTAAGTTCTTTTTAAATCTTACTTAAAGATATCGGTTTGACTAAACTTTTGTATATTGTAACTAAATTAAGTTTTAAAACTTATTAATAAAGATTTATATTCTTTTTAGCTATGATATTTTTTAATTAAACATTATTTAGGTTAGTTATTTTTTATATTTCATATAATAAAATTAAAGAAATTTTTAAAACTTGATAATGTTATTCTTGGTTTTTTAATTTTTGTTATTATAAACTGTTTGAGCATTTTTTTTCTGTTTGTAAAATAAGAATAATTAATGTTTGGTATATTGTATTTTTTTCTTACAAATAATCACATTTTTTCGTTTCATATAAAAACTATTGGAATATTTTTTTTATAAATTTCGTCTAATTGAGAAAAAATTTTTTTCTTAAGGGCAATAGTAGCTAATAAATCTTGTTTAATTAATGATGAAAAATTAGGATTTACAAAATTTGATGGGTTTGATATGGAATCTTTTGATAAAAATAAATATGAAATATCTTTTCACTCAAAATTTATATTACTTACAACTAAATCATAATTCTTAGAATTTAATATCTCTTTGTATTCTTTAATTCAAACTTTTTTTCATATTACTTTTCACGGATAGACTTTTTTTATTATTTCTACGACTTTATCTCATATTAAACTATTTAATCACATATTAAGATATACAACAATAAAATCAGGAAATCATATTTTAAATGTTGGATATTCAATTTTTTTATAAAATACAGTAAATTTTCATATTAAATTTTCTCATGTTCAGGTATATCAATATATTTTATATATATTTTTGCCAGTTTTGAGATTTTTAAAAGTTTCACTTAATACATATTTAAATTTTTTGGAAAAAGGAACATAAGTTCTTAATATGTATTTATTTCACGAATTGCTTGTTATTCATATTTTTTTATATCAACTAACTAATGTTCATTTAACAAATATTTTATCTTTTTTTTCTTGAACAAAAAATTTTTTATCTCAAGAGTTGTAATTAATAGTATTATCATCTATTTTAATTATTTTATTTTTGTAATCATTTTTAGTTTTGTTTATAACGTCTTCTGATATAAGTTTTCCTATATTTTTTAATTGTATTTTTGGAAGTAAAAATAATCAATATCAATTGAAAATTAAACGATTTGATATAACAATATCTTGTTTTAATCAACTTAATATTAAATTGGAAATATATGTTTTAATTTTATTATTTGTCTGTCTTAATGTATTTCGAAACAAAACATAACGATTTCATAAAAGTATATCAAATTTTTTAAATAATTTTTTGTCTATATTTTCGTAACCATTATATAAGTCTATTTGACTAGATCATGTTAAATATTTTTCTAGTCATTTTATGTTATTTGATAATGTGAATTGGTATTTGTTTATAAAAAAATTTTTGCATTTTGTATAATCTAATACTATTTTTGTTTTAAAATCTGATGAAGGATCTATTTTTATACATGTAGAATTAATAAAATTTTTTGTAAAATTTAAAACATAATAATTTTTTGTTGCTCAATCTAAAATATGTTTTGGTAAAATTGGAAATTTAAAGAAAGACCAGTTGTTTACTGTAGTATCTTTAAATATAATCTTAACTTTATTAAATCAAATTTTTTCTACTTTTTGTATAGTATTAGGAATTGGATTTTCTAAATTTAACGAGTTATTTTGTATTATTTGAGAATATGTAAATACTATATCATCTGTAGTAATTTTTCTTCAATCTGACCAATAGTTATTTCAAGTTAAAGTTACAGTAAAGGTTTTTCTATCATTTGTAGAAATATTACATAATTCTGTATTTCATAAATCATTTAAACAAGATTTAAACAAAAGACTTTGAACATATTTTGAGTAATAATTATTTGCAATATATGGAAGTGGATTAATAATATCTTTAGTTATAACTCATTCTAGCAAAATTCATCATTTAACTGGTATAGGCTTTGATTGTTTTTCTAAGTAAATATAAAATAAATGTGAAAATAAAATTATCCAAAAAAATATTAGTGAAAATAATATATACTTTTTAAAATCTTTTATGGTAATATGCATATGCTAATGTAAATAAGTAAAAAATAATAATATGTATTTTTTTATATTATATGCTTATATATTAGTTATAATATATTTTTATAATATATTTATTAAAAATTAAAAATTATTTAAATTATTTTCTAATACATTTGCTAAGTGGAAAATTTTTTCCTCCTTAAATTGGTCGGCAATAATGTGAAAACCTATAGGTAATTTTGTTTTTTCTCAATTTCAAACTGGTATAGATATTGCTGGAAGTCAAGCTAAATTTGCAGGAACTGTATAAATATCTGCTAAATACATTGATAAAGGATCATTAGTCTTTTCTCATATATTCCAAGCTGTAGTTGGAGAAGTAGGTCAAACAATTAAATCGTAATTTTTAAAAATTATGTCAAATTCTTGTTTTATTAGTTTTCTGACTTTTTGAGCTTGTCAGTAATATTTTTCATATTCTCAAGCAGATAAGACATATGTTCACAATAAAATTCTTCTTTTGGCTTCAGCTCAAAATCATTTTCATCTAACTTTTGAATAATAGTCATATATATTTTTTGTATCAAATGTATCTTCACTATATCAATATCTAATTCAATCAAATCTTGATAAATTTGTGCTAACTTCAGCTGGCATTATTATATAATATGCTTCTATAGCATGTTTTAATAATGGCATACTTATTTCTTCAATATTAGCTCATAATTCTCAAGCAATTTTTATAACTTCTAATATTTTATTTTTGACTTCTTCAGATAATCAGTCTCAAAAGAATTCTTTTACTACTGCTATTTTAATTCATTTTAAATCTTTTTTTAATAATGAATTTTCCCATTTTTCAATATCATTTCTACTTATACTTGTAGAATCATTTTCATCATAGCTTGCTATGTATTTTGATAAAATTATAGCATCTTCAACGGTTTTTGTTAAAGTTCAAGCTTGATCTAAACTGGATGCCATAGCAATAATTCAATATCTAGAATTTGTTCAATATGTAGGCTTAAATCACACAACTCAACATAAACTAGCAGGTTGTCTTATACTTCATCAAGTATCTGTTCATAATGCAGCAATACACAAATCAGAAGCAACAGCAACAGCAGATCATCAAGAACTTCCTCATGGAACTTTAGTTGTATCAATAGGATTTTTAACAGGTCAAAAATATGATGTTTCATTTGAGCTTCACATTGCAAATTCGTCCATATTTGTTTTTCAAATCATTATACCTCATGCTTTTACTAGATTATTATAAACTGTGCTAGAATAAGGACTTACATAATTTTCTAGCATTTTACTTCAAGCAGATGTTACAAATCATTTTGTTAAAAAATTATCTTTTATTCAAATTATAGCTCATTTTAAATTTGTTTTCTTAAGATAATTATTAATATCTTCCTTTATTTCTATTCATTCGTTTTTAAATATTTTTTCTATATCATTATATTCAATTGTTCTTATAAATGCATTATAAGATTCGTTTTTGCTCTTTTTAATGTATTCATTTATTATTGATAATGGATTTTCTCAATTATTAATTTTATTAATGTATTGTTTTAATGTTAATTTCATTTTCATTATTTTATTTCTAAATTAATTAAATCATATTTAATTTTCTTTAATTTTATAATTTTTTCTATTTGCTTTTCATTGTTGTTTTGTTTACTTTTTCAAGTTTTAATTTCAAGGAATATTATTTCTTTTAGTTCTCAATTTGATAATCAATTAAATATTATATAATCAACTCACTTTCATATAAATACCATATCTTTGGGATTATAATCTATTTTAGGTATAAAAGGAGCTATTTTTTCTGCTATATCTCAAAGTATTACTGAACGAGATTTTTTTATAGCATCTTTTCTATGTTTTTTTATATCTGTATGTTTTAATATTTTTCAAATAAAATATCATAATATTAATCATATAATCAATCAAATAATAGATCAAATTATGTAATAATTATTAATCATTTAAATACTTATTAAAAATATAATTTAATATTTTTTGTAGTTATCAATATTTTCTGGTGTGACATTTTCTTTTCCCAAAATCTCTGTAAATTCTTCTTTTGTCATATATTCTTTTTCTAATAACTTTTCTGCTAATTTATGTATAATTTCTTTATTATCAGTAATAATTTTTTTAGCTCTTTCATATGCATTAGTTATTATTTTTTCTACTTCTTTATCTATTTTTTCGGATAATTTTTCAGAAAAAGGCTTATAAGGTTGCCAAGTATTTTCTGTTTCGTCAAAATACATAATTGGTCATAAATCTGACATTCCATATTTGGTAACCATATCATAAACTATTTTGTATATTCTACTCATATCATTGCTAGCACCTGTTGTAATATGCTCTTTTCAAAAGAAAATTTCTTCTGATACTCTACCTCAAAGTAATGATGTTATTTCGTCAAGAAATTTAGCTTTTGAAGTAAGTAAAGTATCTTTTGTAGGCATGATCCAAGTTAGTCAAAGTGCCATTCATCTTGATACTATAGAAATTTTTTCTAATGGATCAGAATAAGGTAATAAATGAGATGTAATTGCATGTCATAATTCATGATAAGCAATTATTTTTCTTTCATCTTCCTGAATAGATTTTATCTTTTTTTCTGGTCAAGCAACAACTTTTTCAAGTGAATATTCAAAATCTTCCCATATTAAATAATCTCTATTATTTTTTGCAGCATGTAATGCAGTTTCATTTACTAAATTTGATATATCTGCTCATACAAATCATACTGTTCTAATTGATAATGAATTAATAATTTCTTCCAATCTTAATTTTTTATCTATCTTTTTATCTTTTAAATAAACTTTAAAAATTTCTTTTCTTTCTTCTAAAGTTGGTCTATTTACAAATATTTTTCTGTCAAATCTTCATGGTCTTAATAAAGCAGGATCTAATATATCAACTCTGTTTGTAGCAGCAATTACTATTACTTTATGATCTTTTTCAAATCAATCCATTTCTGTTAATATTTGATTAAGTGTTTGTTCTTGTTCTTGATGTCATCAAGTAAATCATTGTCATCTTTTTTTACCAATTGCATCAATTTCGTCTATAAATATAATAGCAGGTCATCATACATCTTTTGCTTTCTTAAATAATTCTCTAACTTTTGCAGCTCACATTCATACAAGCATTTCCATAAATTCAGATCAAGAACTATAGAAAAATGGAACATTAGCTTCACCAGCTATAGCTCTTGCTAATAATGTTTTTCAACTTCAAGGATGTCAATATAACAATACTCACTTAGGTATTTGAGCTCAAGCTTTTTGATATTTTTCAGGTTCTTTTAAAAAGTCTACAATTTCTCTTACTTCTTCTTTTACTTCGTCCATTCAAGCAACATCTCAAAAATTTGTTTTTACTTTTTCTGGTTTTGCTTGTTTTCAAACTCATCATACTAGTCAAAGTGGTCATCATCATTTTGGTATGCTTCCTCTTAATAAAAAAGCTAATAAAAAGAAAATTAGAATAATAGGTAATACATTTATTAATATTTTCTCAAACAATCATTCGTCTTTATAGACAACTTTTATTGCAGTATCTCAAGTTAATAATATTCATAAATCTTTTAAACTAGTTCAAAATGGTTTTTCAGTTTGATAAATCTTATAATTTAACGGAATTATTTTTTTTCTTAATCACATAGAAGTTATTGCTTTTCAAGTTCATGTGAATTGATATCATTTTAATGTTTTGTCATTTACTATTGTTACTTTTTTAAAAATATCTTTTCTGTATTTATCCATAAATGTTGATAAATCTACTTTTTTTGTATCTACAATTTTTGTAACATAAAAGTTATTTCATTTTTTATATACATCTGATAATATTCCCCGTCAAAATTTTAGAAGGGCTATAATAGCTCACATTATTAAAAAAAACCATAAAATTCACTTTTTCATTATTCAAATTAATTTAAATAAAATTTATTTTCTAGGTTCTAAAATTTTATCTACAAGTCCATATTTTATTGCTTCTTCTGCAGTAAACCATTTATCTCTTTCTACATCTTTTTCAATTTTTTGCAAAGACTGTCATGTATGTTTACTAATTATATTATTTAATATTTTTTTAGTTCTTAAAATATGTTCAGCTTGTATTGCTATATCTGTAGCTTGTCATTCTGCTCATCATAGAGGTTGATGAATCATTACCTCCGAATGTTCCAAAATATATCTTTTTCATTTTGTTCAAGCCATTAAGATTATACTTCACATACTTGCTGCTAATCCAATTCATATTGTGACAATATCACATTTAACATATTGCATTGTATCATATATAGCTAAACCAGCAGTTACATGTCAACCAGGGGAATTAACATACATTATTATATCTTTTGATGGATCTTTACTTTCCAAATACAAAAGTTGTGCAATTACACTTTCTGCCATTTGAGGATTAACTTCTCAAGAAAAAAAAATTATTCTATCTTCTAATAATCTAGAGAAGATATCAGAGGTTTTAACTCACAAATGTGTTTTTTCTGTTATATAAGGAATTACTGTCATTTTTTTATTTACTTAATAAAAAGTTTTGTTATAATACAAAAAAAATATTTAATTGCAATTTTATTTACTAAAATAATTGAATGAAATTAATAAAAAATGTTATATTAACTGTTATAACTGGATTATTATTTGTATGAATATCTTATAGTGCTCCAGCTTTTAATGCAGATTGAATGGGGAAAGATATTTGATATACCGAAAGTTTTGAAAAAGTTTCTTCTTATAAAACATTAAAAGATAATATTCGTTCAATTTTTTTTCCTGATACGACATGAAAATGAGGTAAATTATTTGATAAATTAAGAATAGTTGCTATATGACTTGCTTTTTTATTTATTGTGCGGGCTTGAGCTATGTTTGTATTATATGCAGATGATGAAAGTGAACTTAAAAAAGCAAAAATAAATATGGTCTATATCATTTATTGAGCTTTTTTGATTTTTTGAGCAGCTTGGATATTATGAAAAACATTAAATGTATGATCAGAGACAAATGCAACACAGGTAGTATCCCATACTCAAAATGGTGTAATATGAACAATATTAATATTTTTAAAATCATTTGCATATTATTTATCAGTAATACTTATGATATATTATTGATATAGTATGATGAGTGCACAAGAAAAAGAAGACAAAATAAAAGCAGCTAAAACTTGAGTATTAAATATAATATTAGCATTAATTGCCATTAAAATTTTAGATTATATTTATTTAATTGCACAAAATAATACTTTCGTAACAAAATGATCAAATTTTATATTATGAACTTGAAAAATTTTATGATGGATTTTATGAGTTGTAATAATATTAGCATTATTGTATTCTGCTGTTTTACTTATAAGTTCTAGGTGAAATGAAGAAAGCTGGAAAAAAGCAAAAACTATTGTCACAAATGTTTTTTTAGTTATAATTGTTTTATTTATGTTTATTGTTATAGTATTTGATTTGTTTAAAAATTTTAGTTCTTAAAATTATTATTATGGATTATAAAAATATATTTGAAAAAGTTACACAAGTAAGTAAATGATTTACAAATAAGGTTTGATATTTATCTATTATGAATAAAATTAAATCTGCTGAAATTATATCTATAATATGACACGATAGAATAGATTGAGATAGTTTATGATCAGTTCTTGCTATGCAAGAATGGATAAGAAATAAATTTCCTGAAAAAACTGTTAAATCTTATACAAATAGAAAATATCCATCTGTATTTGAGTTTCTTGAGCCAGATATAAACTATGAAGAATGAGTTAAAATTGATGAAAATACAGATTTGATAATTGTTATGGATAGTGCTAATTATGATAGATTATGAGAGTTATACAATAATAATAAAGAAATATTTGAAAAATCATTTGTTATAAATATTGATCATCATATTAGTAACACAAAGTTTTGAAAAATTAATATTGTTGAGCCAAATTCTCCTGCTACAGCTCAAATTATTTATAAAATATTAAAAGTATTAGATATACATCCAAGTGCTAAAGTAAATACATTAAAAAAATGAATTAATGATAAAGTGGCTTTATATTTATTAATGTGAATTTTGACAGATACTCAAAATTTTATAATAGATAGAGCAGATGATAAAACTTTACAAATAGCATCTGAATTAATTAAATTATGAGCTAATAAACAAGTGTTAATAGATAATATCTTTTTGAGTAAATCAGAAAATGAATTAAAATTACAATGATTAATTTTGGACAGAATATCTTCATTAGAAAAAGATTGAATTAAGACATATTGGTCTTATTATACTGATAAAGATATTGAAAAATTATGATTAAATAGTGAAGATTTATGAATATGAAGAAGTTTGTCCTCAATTTTAGTTCAAATAAAAGATGCTGATTTTATTTCTTTATGGAAAATTAAAGAAAAAGAAACTAGTATATCTTTTAGATCAAAAGAATTTGATGTAAATAAATTAGCATCTAAATTGTGATGATGATGACATAGAAAAGCTGCATGAGCAAAACTAGATAAAAAGATTCTTCCTAAAGATATAAAAAAACAATTAGAAAAAATTATTGGAGATAAAGCTTAGTTAATTAATGTTTGAGGTATAATTGTAAAAAGTGTATGTTTGATTTAATAGAAAAATTACAAATTTAATTTTTATATTAAGTTTAAATTTAAGTGTGATATCTTAATTTAGTTTTTAAGTATCAATACTTTCTAATCAGTTAGTGGTATTTGATATATCAAGTATTTAATAATACTATTTATATATAAATGCTTTTAAACTTGTTACTAACAAAGTTGTTAAGCAATTTTGTCATATTGTGAAAAAATTTATCATTTATTGATATTATTAATAATATATGTATATATACATAGTATTTTTATTTTGTAAATAACTTATATGAAAAAAATATTGCCTTTTATTTTAGTATTTTTCTTGGCTTGATGTGCTAATCAGAAAGTTGAGAATGTATCGATTGATGATTATGTGAAAACTTATGTTGTTCATACAGACTCAATTTCCTCAAACAATAAGTATGTATGAATTTTACAGTCTAATGATACTACCTATTTGTGATTTAAACTTCCTGGTAGAATTACAAATTTATATGTAAAAGAAGGTGATGTAGTAAAAAAAGGGCAATTATTGGCAACTTTGGATGGTAATGAAGTAAAAACTCAATTTGCTTCCGCAAAACAAATGTTAAATTCACTACAGGGAATGTATAAAAATACAGAAAAAATGTTTGATGCTCAAATTAGGTCTATGCAAGCCAAAGTTTTACAGGCTAAAACAGCTATGGAAGGTATGAAAACTTGAGTTGGAGATACTCAAAAAATTACAAAAGAACAGCTAGCAACAGCTGAAAAACAGGTTGAGCAAGCAAAAGTTGGTTTGGAAACAGCAAAAACAAATTTGGAACATACAAAACAAGTTCTTAAACAAAAGGAAAAGGATATTTATTCAAATAGTAAAAATGCAATAGCTCAAACAAAAATTTTGTTAAACAACTTTTTGGTATTTGTTGATCAACTTTTTGGAGTATCTGATAAAAATAAACATAAAAATGATGCTTTTGAAAGTTATCTAAGTGCTAAAAATACTTCATTAAAAGAAGATATTAAGAATGACTGGTTACAGTTAAATGAAAAATATGAAAATTGGAAACAAAAAACAGGGACATTATTGATAGATATAAATAATTCTGATTCCGTAGTAGATGATGAAAACTTAAAGCAAAGAATTTATGATAATTTAAAACAAACTAGAGATTTATTGGTTTTATCTAGAAAATTAGCTGATAAAGTGTTTACAGCAATTGATAGCTCTGTTGCATCTAGAGTGTTTACTCAACAAATGATAAATCAATATAAACAGCAAGCTACAGCTTTTCAAAATAATATTGAATCAGCATTACTTACAGCAAAGTGAAATTTTTTAATGTGAGTAAAAGGTTCTATTCAAAATATTGAAAACTTTAAAAAACAATCTCAAATGCAGTTGGATTTGTTGGAAAAACAATATCAATTAGCCCAAACACAATATGAAACTGCTAAGCAAACTTATGAACAGTATAAAGCAATGACTGAGTGAAAACTAAATGAGGTTGATACAAAATATAAAGTAGCAAAAAAACAATATGAAG
>Ga0256842_1000852_pt1 | contig 26335 bp, 18 predicted proteins | sample 4559240metaG_FD_185973 | JGI IMG/M metagenome (GOLD analysis project Ga0256842, IMG submission 185973) | Hydrothermal vent microbial communities from Guaymas Basin, Mexico - 4559-240 | ecosystem: Environmental > Aquatic > Marine > Hydrothermal vents | place: Mexico: Guaymas Basin | collected... | reverse complement strand
TGGATATAATAAAAGATTGAAAGGTAATTCGGAAACATAATTATCGGAATTTTCGACAATCCCGTTATTAAAATATACCAACATCGAATCCGAAACTACGTTATTGGCAGCATCGGAAATAATAACTTTTATCCAATATTGGCCGTCAACAGTAATTTCAGAATTAAAATTTTCTTCGGCATCTTCAGCGGTAATCAATGAATCTCCGTTGGAATTTGTAATGATATGATAATATTCTCTTTCATCGTAATTTCCGGTTGAATAACAAGTATTATCGCGAGAATATATTGTATTTAGAATCATAGAATCCGTTTGACCATCACCATAAGTATCAAGTGGCATATCAAAAGAATAAGAAAATCTTGAAAAGATAAGACTGTCGTTTTCTGCTTTGATAATTTCGTAACGAATATCTTTTACATCAACTTTCCAATCAGAATTAACTCGATCATAACATTTCGCAATAATATCAAAACTTCCTGATAAATTTTGAGGATTTAAATAAAGTCCGGAAGCAGTTCTAAAAGCAAATAAATCATTATCTTTTGCATTTTCAAAAGTAGGTGGAATCGTATCTTGAATATTTACAACATCCATCAAAGGATCGTCAGCTGTCCACCAATTTCCATCCCAAGTTTCACCCCAATAATGCAATCTAGCAAAATGGGTATGAGTAAAATATTGAAGTGGCCAATCAACCAAAGTCCCGATTACAGTTCCTTCTTCCACATAATCTCCCACCACAAAAGGAATTGTATTCTGATTAAGATGGGCATAAAGATAGCCGTCACTTTCTTCATCGGTATCATTATTCGAAATAGCAATTCTCCAATAAATATCGCCTCCGGTGGTCAACACGGCTTTAACATAACCACTATGAACAGCGTAAACATTTTCATAAGGAGTTCCGAGAAAATCAACACCCGGATGACAATATGCTTCTATTCCATATTCCTGAATTTCTCCGTAAGAATTTCCTATTGGGGAAGGATACGAAGTTTCATTATATTTTAACGGAGAATGAATTGCATCGTGCGTTTTTGTTGTTTTCTCAACTCTTTTAATATTCGTTAAAAAATTTATTCTACCATTATGTATTTTATACAAATCAAAATTAGTAATATTCTCATTTTTCGATTTTTCAACAAAATAGAGAGCTTTATTTAAAATTTTAACCTCAAAAATTTCCTTATTTGTTTGATATAATTTTTTCAACTTTGAGTTTTTTATTTGATAAATAGCTTTTCTTGAAGCCACAAAAATATCATCGTTATGAGTTATTATCTTTAAGATTATCTCATCTAAATTGTATCTTTTATTAGAAACAACAACGCAATGATTCTGCAAATATGCTATTTCACCAAAATTATTCACTGCAAAAATTATAGATTTCGGATAAAACCTTTCTTCATAATCGGATAAATTAATCACCAGTAAATTATTATCATTAGTAAAAGCACAAAATTTATGATTTTCCGACAAAGTAAAATTAATCACTGAATCATATTTTTTATAATGAATAAGATTAGCTTCCGTGTCATAAATCCTCAAAGTTGTGGGCAAATTCCCTTCAATGGTTGTCAAAGTAAGATATTTATTTCCAAGATTAAAAAAGGCATTTCCGATCATTTTATTATTTTTATAAGTTGTATAGAATTCATTATTTTCAATTGTATAAGTCGCCTTATCTTTTTTTTCATCACTAAGAATATGTCCGTATTTATTGAGAGAAATCCCAAATAAATTGAGAGATAAAATCATAAATATAATTGCTGAAATTTTCTTCATCGTGCCTCCTTTTTAATTTTCAAGCAAATCTTTTATTAATTTACTAAGTTCTTCTATTTTGTATGGTTTCCTTAAAAACGCATCAGAATTTCGGGCAATATTTTCTAATGAATTTTTATCACTATAATAACCGCTTGAACAAATTATTTTGATATTTGGATCCAATTCTTTTAAAATCTTAGCAGTTTCCACCCCACCCATTCCATCTTTAATAGTTCTATCTAAAATAGCCAAAACAAACGGAGTAGCAGTTTTGAGATATTTTTTAAATTCAGCGATGGCATTTTCTCCTCTCATTACAGGAATTATCGGATAATGTAACATTTCCAACATTCCCTTTAAAGATTCGAGAATAGAGCTTTCATCATCCATAATGAGAATATAATTATTTGGATTAGTATTTTCAAAAATCCCGTCATTTTCTTTTTCTAACTCGACATATTTCTTTATTGCCGGAAGATAAATCACAAAATTAGTTCCGACATTTACATTTGAATTTACCTCAATTTCTCCGTCATGATCTTTAATAATACGTTTAACAACAGATAATCCAATTCCACTTCCTGTTTTTTTGGTAGTAAAGAAAATATCAAAAATCTTATCTATGTCCTCTTTACTGATTCCTTCACCTTGATCGGAAATTGTAATTTTAACAAAATCACCGGTTAATCCGAGATGATTTTCTAAATTAACATTTTCCACAACACAAGTTATACTGCCACCATTTGGCATAGATTGAGCACCATTAATAAAAAGATTATTAAAAACTTGAGTCATTTGAGACGGATTAAATTTAACGGAAGATATTTTACCTTTTGATAAAATCGACTGACTAACGTTTTTACCGGAAAGAGAAAATTTCATTGATCTTTTTAAAAGCTCAAAAATATTTCCTTCTTCTTTTTGAAGTGTGTCACTTTTACTAAAATTAAGTAATTGTTCAGACAATCCGATTGCCTTGGAAGAAGCATCCTCAACTCTGGTAATTATTTTCATTATAGAAGGTTCGATTTTATCTTTAAGTTTATATTTTAAGATACTTGTATTTCCGATAATTGCAGTTAAGAAATTATTAAAATCGTGAGCAACACCACCGGTTAAAACATTTAATGATTCTAATTTTTGAGCATTTATTAATTCAGTTTCGATTTTTTCATCATTTGTAATATCTCTAAAAACTAAAACAGCTGCTTTCAATGTTCCATCGATTATGACCGGAGCGGCACTGTCTGAAATAAATTTTTCCACACCCTTTTTTGTTCGGAAAAGAACATTCTCCTTTAATGATTCTACTTTAGAAGTTTCGATTACTTTCAGCAAAGGATTCTCAATTTTATTAAGTGATAATCTATCATAAACGGTAAAAATATCTTCGACCGGCTTACCGATTGCTTCTTCCTCTGGAATTTCGGTAATATTTTCAGCAGCCCGATTCATAAAGATTATTTTTCCCATTTGATTGGCAATAATAACACCATCGGCAATACTTCGCAAAGTTATGAGCATTTCTTCTTTTTCCATTTGAATTATCTCATTTTGCTTAAATAATTTTTCATTATTTTTTTGAATCCTATCTGCCAAATTATTTATTGTTCTCCTCAATTTCCCAATTACATTTTTTGATTTCACATCTAGTCTTTTCTCAAAATTAGATTCTTCTATCTCAATAATTTCATCGGATAAATTATGCAAAGGCATAATTACCGTTTTTTTAGATTCAAAATAAATTAAAATAAAAAATAAGAGTAAAAGAATAACAAACATCATAGCCATTAAATAAAATTTCAGAAAAACTTTATCAACCACTTCTTTGGAAACATCAATACCCAAAGTACCGATATATTCGTTATTTTTTGCAAAAATAGGAGCGAAGGCCATATAAGATTTAGTTGAATATTCCTCATCATCAACATAGGATTTAGAGATAACACAAGATTTGGTTATTATCGACATTTTTAGTGCCGGTTGATTGGTAATATCATACATTTTAGTAAATGGAGCGATGTTGGTAATTTTTTTATGAAAAACTTTTTGATCAATCACTTTGTCCATTGTAATATCGGCATCAACCAAAAATCTAACTATATTTTTATTTTTTGTTGGATAGATAATATAAGCATAATGAATTAGTTCAAAACTATGATTTCGAATTAAGTTTAACTCTTTAACAATTGTTTGATAGGAATATTCTTGTTCTATAGCCAAAAGACTATCCTGCTGAATAAGATATTTGCTTGTGGTATTATTGTATAATTTATTTTTGGAAACAGAGTTAATTAAACTTTCTAAAAGATCCCTATCTATCGACTTTGATGCTAGTTCCACACTTGATAATATTTGATTTTTTAAGTTAATAACTAAATATTTTTTGAAAAGATTTGCAGCAATAGATTGGAATATTAGAACTATAAAAATACCTATTATAAACGTGATTTTTAATTTATTTTTCAATTTCATACCTTGCTCCAAATTTTTTTGCAAAAATAAAATAAAAAACTATGTTGTAAACAAATAATTTTAATTATATTGTTTTTATGACTTTCACCATAAAATATTTAAGGAGATAAGAAAATGAAAATATTCAAATTAAGCTTATTAATGATAATATTACCCATATTATTGTTTTCAACTCAAATGAATGTTGTTGCGGAATTGTTTACAATGGATGCCGGATGCTGAGGGGCTGATGAAGTTGCACGTGCTGCACTAAACGATTTTTATAACACCCACGAAAACATTGTCCCGATAAGTTGGAGTATGGAATATGAACATCATTCACCATACGCTTCTGAACGTTGTGATTATTATAGCATAAATGAAATGTATCCAACTATAATTTTCGGTGGCTCTGCATCTTATAATGGCTGGCAAGTAACGACGGATAATTTTGAGAAAGCTTATTCTTCAGTATCAGAAGTTAATAGCCCGATTTCAATAAATCTTTCCCTGTCAGACTTAGGAGATGAACAATTCAAATTGGATGCTGATTTTATCGCTACCGATAATATTACTTCATCACAAAATAAGGTATTGTTCATTATTACCGCAAGAGCACAACCTAATAATCCGGCAAATAGTGATTGGTTAAATAAACCGGTTGCTGTTTCAGAACCAATTGATTTGAACATTGATTTTGGTCAAACGGTTACTCTTTCACAAACAATGAATGTCGATACTGCTCCGAATTCCGAATTAAAAGGAATAGTAATTGTTCAATCATGGAATTCTAAGAAGATTATCCAATCCGCTATTGTTGATTTAGGAAATACTTCTAATTCAGATAATGATGTAGTTGAGACAAAAAATGTGAGAAATTATCCTAATCCTTTTGTTTTGAACGGTTCTTCTAAATCTAAAGGAATCACAATATCTTTTTCTTCTCCTCAAAGTTCTGAAGCGAAAATAGAGATATTCAATGTTAAAGGTCAAAAAATAAATAATCTTTATAATGGTAAGATATCTAAAGGAAATAATAAAGTTCTTTGGAACGGTAAAGATAATGAAAACAATTTTGTTTCAAGCGGAATTTATTTCTATAAATTAACATCACCTCAAATAAATCATCTGGGAAAGATATTAATTGTTAAATAAAAAAAGACCCGAACGGGTCTTTTTTTTATATGTCTAATCTATTAATTAAATTCTTTAACAATTCAGGTTTTTGCTGAAGATCAGTTGATTCAAGAAATGCTTTTCTTTGATTAAATCTATCTTTCAACAATGCTTTATATTCTTCAATATTGCCTCTTTTGAGTTCATCATATTTTTCATAATAATCAGGAATTATTTTCTCAATAGATTTTTTCGTAGGCACCATTGCTCCCGGAATAAATTCAGAGTCAGTCCATTCTAATTTATCCATTAGAATTGCAGATTGAATTGTGAGCGCTGTTTTTAATTTCACATCTTCAAGATCAGTATCGGAATTTTTCCAAAATCCCGAGGAATTAAAAGTATAAACTTCCGCCCCGTTTTCAATAACTTTAAGAAAAGCTTCCACATCTTTATATAATTCGTAAACTCTAAAGGGATTTGCAAAAGGTTCGAAAACCAATTTGTTTAATTCTTCCTCTTTAATATTTTCAGCGGTACTTCTTTTCGTAATCAATGCCGCACCCATTGCAACAGCAAGATATTTATCTTTGTATTTGATAATTGGAGGTAAAACCGTATCTTTCATCAACCAAGATAAAGCTTTGGGGAAACTGCAAACATTTACCCAATTCCCAAGTAAATCCCGGTCAAACAAACATCTTCCGTTTCCTTGTCTTAAATCCAATCCAATAGGAATATTTTGTCCATCCAAATTAAGCAATGAATTGTTTTGAAGTGAAATGCAATATTTCCAGTCCGGATGGTCAAAAAGTCTATTATCCGTTTTATCAAATAAAGATGGTTCCCAAACCCGACAAACTTTATTCTCAACATCAATTTGGAAAGCATCATCATGAAGAACATATTTTTTGAAACCTTCCGGCAATGTTCCGGCATTATCAATACTATTTGTATGAGATGACTTACCTGTTCCTGATAAGCCGTAAAAAGCAATTGATTTCTTACCTAATTTTTTATACTCAGGATTTGTACAACCGGTAAAATCGATTTCTTTTATACCACCGTGACTGGCAGCCATTCCCAAACGCATTCCGGAAGTCCAAGCTAAAGTCAAAGTCCCTTTTTTACGCTCTCCAAAATATCTCATCCCAAAATTAAATATCACGTTGTGATCTTCGTCAACAAGAGCTAATTGCGGAGCACCGACATTATGATAATAGGGATCTTCATTTTTCCATTCATTAAATGCGATGATGATAATATCTTGAATAGGAAGTTTTTTGCTTTTTGCATATTCTTCCATCATCAAATCAAAAGGTGCGAAATTTACAAGCCAATTGAATACATTTGAGGCATCGGTAGTTGTTGTGATATAAGTTGCTTTAATCATCAAATCTTTATCCAATCCAAGCACAGCCTCCGCTTTGATCAAATCGTAATGTTCCATTTGATAAATTGCTTCTCTTGTATCACCTTCAACTTTTCTCCTCTCGGAATCATTCATTCGATTGTAAAAACGACGTGCTTTAGCAGTTCTTCCTATAATTTTTCCGTGACAATCGTTTAAGACCATTGCATCTTCAGGAAGTCCTAATCTTTTAATTGCTTCAGGATAAACTGGAAGATCTGTTACAGCAACACCGGGTTGTTTTTTAGCCATTTCATACGCTTCCGCGATAGTTACTTTTCTGACTTTAGGATTATTCATCAAAGTCTCAGCCATAGCTCGAACCGATGACATATCCTTAAGATTTTCATAATACTCAATAGTAGATTTACTTGCCATGCTACCTCCAACAGAATAAGTTTATTTTAGTTACTATTCAAATAATATTATTCAAAAAAACATCGAATTATTAATTTCTTCTTAGATTCAAATAGAAAATATCGGAAATACTCAAAATTTGAAATTTTTAAATAAATAATTCTCTGCTATTATTGAATAATTTCGTTAATAGACTCTCAATATTCTTTTCAGAACAACACCTTATTTTAAACACTGAAAACATTATCTCAGCATTTCGCTTAAAAAAATCATAGACAATCTTTTAAGAACAAAATTACGTCAAGCTTTTTGAGCAAATATATCCAAATAAAATTAATTTATGCAAAATAACCGATAAATTTTGTAATTTCATATTATTTTCCAATCATTTTTCTGCTTTAAAATGAATTCGTAACCTAATGTGGAATATATATTTGATAGTGTCAAATATTATTTGATTATAATTTAAATTGTTTAAAAAATGAGTAAATCCCCTAAAATATCCTATAAATAAAAAAAAGCAGTTTTTCAACTGCTTTAAATTTTTTTTAACTTTTTACTAGTTTTTATCTTCTAATACACTAATAAATTTTCGCCCTAAACGTTTTGTTTCAAATTTAACATAACCGTCAATTAAGCTAAAAATTGTATCGTCTTTACCAATACCAACGTTTTTTCCCGGATGAAATTTTGTTCCTCTTTGACGAACAATAATATTTCCTGCACGTACAAATTCGCTACCGTATTTTTTTACTCCGAGATACTGAGGATTACTATCTCGACCGTTTCTACTACTACCAACACCTTTTTTATGAGCCATTTCATTACCTCTTTAAAATTATTGAAGAATTTCTTTGATTTTTATTTGTGTAAAATATTGACGGTGACCTTGTTTTTTAGAATAACCTTTACGTCTTTTCTTCTTAAAAACAATAACTTTTTTATCTCTACCTGAGCCAATTACTTCTGCTATAACTTTTGCATTATCAACAACAGGGTTTCCAACTTTAACGTTGCCGTTGTCACTGATAAAAATTACATCAGATAATTCTAATTCGCTTCCTTCTTCAAGACCTTCAATGTAGGAAACTTTCAATACTTTATTTTCTTCAACTTTATACTGAAATCCTTTAAAATTTACAATAGCGTACATTGTAATTTCTCCTTTTTTCATTTTAAAAACAAACTTTTATTATACTTTTCTGATCGGGATTTCATAAAATTTCAACCGATTTTCATGTCAAGCTTTATATTTGTTAGTCAAATCAGTTCCGGACTTACTATCGATAATTTTAAAATCTTCAGGAGTTAATTCATAATCCGACTGAAAATCTATCTTATTTGATATTGAACTAAAATAACTTTTTTTATCACTCAAATAGTTATAAAGAATAGGATGAACCTTTATAGTTAATGATTTTCCGCTAATGAAATATTCAGCTCGAATTAGCCATCTATAAATTTTCATCGCAACAGAATCTTGCGATAAAATCCTTCCTACACCGTGACAATAAGGACATTGTTGAGAAGAAACATAGACCATATTCGAGTTAGTCCTTTTTCGAGTCATTTCAACTAAACCGAGATTAGTAAAGGGATAAATCTTTGTTTTAGCACGATCTTTTTTGGTTTCTTTTTTCAAAGCGTCCAAAACTTTATTTCGATCTCTTTCGTGTTTCATATCAATAAAGTCAATAATTATCATTCCGCTCAATTCTCTTAATCTAATTTGCCGAGCAATTTCAATTGCAGCTTCAATATTAGTTTGAGTGATTGTTTCTTCATAATTTCTTTTTCCTGTAAAACTGCCGGTATTAATATCTATTGAATTAAGAGCTTCCGTTTTTTCGATTACGATATTCCCGCCACTTGGAAGATTTACCCGAGATCGAAAAATAGATTCAATTTCGCGTTCAATCCCATAAGCATCAAAAATGGGAGAATCTTCTTTATATAATTCTATTTTTGAAGCCAACGACGGTTGGATAATGCTCATTTCAGCAAACAAATTGTCTCTAACTTTTTTATCATCTACAATCAATCTGGTTACATCATCAGTGAAAAGGTCTCTAATCAAAGTATTAATAATACTGTTTTCATTATAAATACAAACAGGTGGTTTTGCATATTGAACTTGTTTTTTCATCAAACGCCACGTATTTTTCAAAGCATTATATTCAGCGATAAATTCTTCTTTAGTTTTATTTAAAGCAGCAGTTCTAATAATCAGTCCAACATCTTCCTCTTTAATTTCTTCGGCAATTTTTTTAACTCTGATTTTTTCAGAATTACTTTGAAATTTGCGTGAAACCGCAACTTTCCTTTGATAAGGAATATAAACCAAAAATTTCCCGGGAATTGAAATTTGTCCGGTTAATCTAGCACCTTTTTTATTTATCGGACTTTTTGTTACCTGGACTAATATTTCCTGATTTCTATGTAAAACTCGATCTATTTCAGATGATTTTTTAATTCTGTTAAAGAATACTTTTGATGATTCTTCCCCGGATTTAATATAATCAACACCTAAATCTGTATAATGCAAAAAAGCTGTTCGGTTAATACCGATATTAATAAACGCAGCTCCCATTCCGGGGAGTACGTCTTGCACTACACCTTTGTAGATATTCCCAACAATATTCTGATTGTCTTTTTTCTCAACAAGCAGTTCTGTTAATTTTCCATTTTCTAATAGCGCAATCCTTTTTTCTAAAGGATGGGCATTTACAATTATTTCATATGTCATATAAAAACCAAATCTTATAAACAGGTATGACGTCAAGTAAATTTATCATTAGTTGAAATATATTAAACTAAAAACTCTCTTTTTTTCGCTTTGATTTAGCTACTTTTATAAAGCACCATTTATTTTCCCAAAAATTCCTATAACTATATTACATCATAATATTTTTATAGAAAAATAGAAAGGACGAAATATTCACCCGTAAAGTAAAATTATTTGATATGAGAAAAATCGAATCCCGGTACTAATAATTTTTTTTCAAGCATTGCCGTTAATTTGGTTACAAAAAATACTAAAATCAAATAGATTAATCCGATAACCAAAAATATTCTTAAATAGAAAAAAGTATCTGAAGCAAAAAATTTTGCTTTTGACATGATATTTACACTCAAATTATTTTTTTAATTTGATTTTTTAATAATTCAAAGAATTACAAAACGAATTATTTTTGTCAAAGAATAAATAAAAAAATTAAAATTTTAACTCTTTACTTGACTCATCGTTAAAAAAAAAATTAATAGAGAAAAAAAAACGGGGATTATTATGAAAAAGTTATTTTCTATATTTTTATTGATTTTTATTGTGAATATTTTGTCTTCTGCAGAGCTTACTAAAATTTATCATGGTGATTTTGGTGAAATTGACAGAACCGTTTTAGTTTTTAACAATAAGATAAACTATAAGGTTACTCAAAAAATATCAAAAAAGCAAATCATTATTGATGTTAAAAATTGTACAAAAGCTCCAAACGTAGATCCGGTTCAAATTATTTCAAGCAATGTTCTTGATAAATTGCTAATAACAGAAAGCAGTAATAACATCAGTATCATTATTTTTACAGATAAAAAATACTATTTAAAATATTTCTCGATAAAATCAAAGCCGTTTAAAATTGTTTTAGATATCTATAACACAAAAATTCCCAAAACAATTGTGGAACATTTGAGTTTTTCCAAGTTCTATTATAAAGTTGGATTCTATTCTAAAGCAATAAAAGAATATAAAATCATCGAGAAAATTGCACCTCAAAATACTTCTATTTATTACTATTGGGGTAAAATTTCTTTGAATAGAAATAAAAAATATACGGCAATAAAATACTTGAAAAAAGTCCTTAATTCTGCTCCTGAATATTCCGAAGCTCAAAACTTATTAGAGAAACTGCAACCGCATAAAAAATCATCAAAAAAAGAAATAAAAAATACTCCGAAATCAAAGACTGTAGCAAAAAAAGCTGTTCCTAATTATCCAATAAATGTAAATACGAAAGAACTCCAAAATAAATATAATGATTATTTTACTTCTACAAATAATCAGGATTTGAAAATATTTTTAACAGCTTCTTCCGCAAAATGCTCCGGTGATTTCCAATATGCAATTTTAATGTTTAAAAAAATATCCACCGATTCTCCTTTGATTAAAGATGCCTACAAAAATCTTTATGAAATTTATTCCACTTTGAATGATGATGTAAACGCTAAATTGTTTAAATCTTTATTAAATCCGGAAACAACAACCCAAGAAAAAGATAAGTCATTTATGAAAAGAGAAATACCGCTTTGGATAGGTGTTTTGTCATTCATTATTTTATTCATCATATTTTTAATAATTATCATGATTCATCGAAAGAAATTAATTAACGATTTCGAACCTGATTTCTCAGCTTTGGACGTTGAGTACCACGAAGATAAAATAAAGGAAGCTTATAATCCTAAACAAGAAGAGGAACCAATTGCCGAGAAAAAAGAAGATGAAGCCTCAAATTTTAACTTTGAAAACCCGCCTATTATTGAAGAAGATTTAACTCAAGACGAAGAAGAAGAACTGAAGAAAGCCGAAGAAGAAATTTTATTTGAAGATGAAGAACCTATAGAAAAAAACTCCGGATTTGGTGATGAAGAATATAAGAAAAAAATGATTCTAAAATTAGCAAATGACGGTTGGGAAAATGGTTCAATCGCCAAAGAACTTCACATTTCGGTTCGTGAAGTAGAATTTGTTTTGAAGATGTCCAATTAAGAGAAATTGATGAGTGGAAAAGATATTAAACTTTCTTTAGGAAAAATATATGTCGGATCAATAGAAAGACAGATTTCAACGAACATATTCATCGTTAGAATAAATGGCTGTCAATTGACATCATATTCGGATATTAATTTTCATCCAAATGAAAAAATATTTGTAAGTGTAATTAAAAAGCAACCAAAACTTACCTTGAAATTATTAAAATCATTATTATTTAATAATCTTGAAAATATGGAAAAATTCATTTCTTACAGTGAAATGAAAAAGTTTCCGGTCTCAATCTTTAATCAATGGTTTTGGGTAAACTTTTTAAAAGATGCTGAAAATATTTCGGAAAATTTATCAAAACAGGATTTAGAAAGACTCACAACATTGGCTAAAATTATTCCTGAGAATCATAATATTCCTTTTGAACTTTATGTTAATTTAACAAGTCAAAATCCTGATTTGTTTGAAAAAATCATAGAAACCCAGCAAGAATTTTTCCGGAATAGGAATTTCAAAATTCTTCCGGAACTTTATGAACAACTATTACAATTTCTGACATCGGAGAATTTCCAGGAAAATAATTTATCTGAAAAATATGGTAATATCTCTTATAAATATTATTTTTGGAAAGACAATAATTTTTCTATTTATCTTCCTATCAAGTATCTTCAAGATAATGAATACAAAATTTACTCTTTTCAACTTTTCCACTTAATTTCTGACAATTCGAGAATGCTTGCAGAAATCAAGCTAATGAACAAAAAAACTTTTGTTTATTTGGAAAATGAGGATATTCTTTCTAATGAAAATTATCAGAAATTGTTAGAAAAACTGCAAAAAACTTCTTTAGAAAAATTGATGATTTCAAAGAAGCCGATTTTAACACTTTATGATAAAATAATCAGAGAAGTAATTTAATGCAAGATTTAGTAAAAACAGTAAATATATTAATTGATACGGACGCTTCATTTATTCCAAAAGCCGAGTATGTTTTTAGAACATTCTGCCGAATTTTAGGATTAAATGCCCGATTTTATTATGGTAAAACTTTTGAAGAAATTCAAATTTACTATGGAAGCAATTTCAATAAAAAATATCCTCTTCATATTTTTCATAATCCGAAAGCTGTTGTTTTTTTTGATGATAAAAAATTATATCCGGATGATAAAATAATTAAATATCGAATTCAAGAGGAAATGATTCCTTTTTTATTTTCTCCAAATGGAGATTTATTTATCTCATCTCAAAATTTTCTTTTAATTCGTAAAGACATCATTTCTTCCGCATTTTACTTTCTATCTTGTTGGGACGAATACGTTGATAATTGTGAAGATGGCAAACGCTTTGAAATTGAACATTCTATTCAATTTAAAAATGATTTTTTAGATATCCCTGTTGTTGATAGATATTGTTCGATTTTCAGTCGGGGAATCAGTATAATTTTACCGGAATATTATAAATCTTTTATTTGGAAAAAAGATAATAAATTCACCTTATCAATTTCTCATGATATAGATTATTGGGAATATTGGTCAGATAAGTTTTTGAAAGATACTTTTGATTATAATATGAAAAGATTTAAAAAAAATCCTCTAAATGCTTCATATAAATTAATTTTTCACTTTATAGATAAAAAAATTTTAAAACAAAATACTTCGAAAAGAAATAAAAAATTACTTCAAAAAGAAAAAAAAATGTCGGTTCGTCCAACTTGTTTTTTCCTCGCAAAGGAAGATTTTGAAGATGAAAGACAAAATTATTTTTCTGAGAAAATAAAGAAATTTAATAAACTAAATACAACCATCGGCCTTCATGCTTCCCGGGAAGCTGCTTATAATCTTGATATTCTTCAAGATGAAATTAATGCTTTTAAAAATTACGGGATACAAGTGAAAGGCATTAGGTTTCATTATTTAGCTTTTAATTATCAAAAAACTTTCCGTAATTTGGAATATTTGGGAATTACATTTGACTCTACTTTGGGATTTTGGGAAAATATTGGATTTCGTGCCGGAATATCATTCCCGTTTTATCCGTATAATTTAGAAGAAAATAGACCTTTTAGGGTTTTAGAAATTCCCTTGATCGTGATGGATATGACAATGTTTTCAAAAAAATCAATGAATCTATCACCAAATAAAGCCAAAAAAAGATTACGGAAATTGATTGATAAAACACAAAAATCAAATGGTCATATTAGCCTTTTATTTCATAATACAATGTTTGAACCCATAGATTATCCGGGCTGGAGCAATGTTTTTTGGAATACTTTGAAATATGCTAAACGAAAAAAAGGGTGGCTCTGTTCACCAAATCAATTATTTAATTATTGGAAAAGAAAATAAGACGTTAAAGGAGAAATTTATGAAAATTACAGACAATTCATTAATAATATTAAAAAAGAGATATTATAAAAAAGATGCTGATGGAAAGCCTATTGAAGATTGGAATGGGATGATTTCGCGAGTAGCAAATAATATTGCGGGTGATGATGATTCTAAAAAAGAAAGATATTTTAAATTACTGGATTCCGGAAAATTTTTACCCAACTCCCCCACTTTAATGAATGCCGGAAATGATATCCAACAACTCTCGGCATGTTTTGTTTTACCTATTGAAGATAGTATGGAATCTATTTTTAATACTTTGAAAAATGCCGCCTTAATTCATAAAAGCGGTGGTGGAACAGGATTCAGCTTTAGCAGATTGAGAGAAAAAAATTCTCGAGTTCGTTCTACCAATGGAGTTTCAAGCGGAATAATCCCGTTTATGGAAGTTTACAACTCCGCAACAAATGCCGTTAAACAAGGTGGAACACGTCGCGGTGCCAATATGGCAATCCTTAAAGTTACGCATCCTCAAATTATGGAATTTATCACAGCCAAAGAAGATATTACTAAACTTACCAATTTTAATATCAGCGTTGGTGTTAACAATGAGTTTATGGAAGCAGTAAAACAGGATGGTGATTTTAATTTAATTTCTCCCTTCACCAACAAAGTTACCAAAACTTTGAAAGCCAGAGTTATCTTTGATAAAATGGTGGAATTAGCTCACAAAAATGGAGAACCGGGAATAATCTTTTTAGATAAAATTAACGAATTTAATCCAACTCCTCATATCGGTGAAATTGAAAGCACAAACCCTTGTGGAGAGCAACCTCTTCTTCCAAATGAAGCTTGTAATCTCGGTTCAATAAATCTTGCCGCCTTTGTAAAAGATGGTGAAATTGATTGGGAAGATTTGAAATTTGTCATTAAAGAAAGTGTAGAATTCCTTGATGACGTTATTGATAGAACTATTTTCCCATTAAAAGAAATTGATGAAATGGTGAAAGGCAATAGAAAAATCGGTCTTGGAGTTATGGGATGGAGTGATTTATTATTTATGCTCAAAATTCCTTATAATTCTGAAAAAGGCTTGGAATTGGCAAAAAAAGTAATGGAATTTGTTGATTATTATGGAAAAGAAAAATCTGTAGAATTGGCTGAATTGCATGGCAGCTTTCCTAATTATAAAGGAAGTATTTATGACACGGGAAATCTTAAACGAGAAGGCAATTTAGATTGGAATGGTTTAATTAAGAAAATGTCCACAATCGGAATTAGAAATGCAACGATAACAACAATTGCACCAACCGGAACTATCAGTATGATTGCCGATACAAGTAGCGGAGTTGAACCACAATTTTCACTCGTTTTTGTGAAAAATGTTATGGATGGTGAAAAACTACTCTACGTTAATAAACATTTTGAAAATGCGTTAAAAGAAGCCGGACTTTACTCCAAAGATTTATTAGAAAAAGTTGCTCAACATGGCTCGATTAAACATCTTGATGAAATCCCGGAATCTATAAAAAAAATCTTCGTAACTTCTCATGATATTTCTCCGGAGTGGCATGTAAAAATGCAATCTTCCTTCCAAGAATATGTTGACAACGCCGTATCCAAAACAATCAATTTCTTAAATGATGCATCTCCTGAAGATATTAAAACAGCTTATCAATTAGCTTACGATACAAAATGTAAAGGCATCACGGTTTATCGTGACGGAAGTAGAACCGGACAAGTTTTGAATATCGGAGACAGTATAAAAAAAGACGCTCCTAAAATTAAAATTCAACCTCGAAAACGACCGGAAGTTACTACCGGTACTACTCAAAAAATTGAAACCGGTTGCGGACATATGTATGTTACAATTAATTCTGATGAAAAAGGTGCTTGCGAAGTATTTATCCAAATGGGTAAAGTCGGTGGTTGTGCTTCTGCTCAATTACAATCTATCGCTCGATTGATTTCATTATCTTTGCGTTCAAATGTTAGTGTTGAATCTATCATCCGACAAATGAAAGGAATTAGATGTCCAAGCCCAACGTGGAGTAAAGGAAAAGCCGTAACTTCCTGCTCAGATGCAGTTGCTCAAGCTTTAGAGAATTATCTTAGTTTTAAAGATACCATAAATATTAAAAATGTCGAATTTACAGAAGTTAAACCAACTCAAACAAAAAAAATGGTTGGAACTTGTCCTGAATGCGGATCAGCAATTGAAAACACAGAAGGTTGTTTAAAATGCCCTTCTTGTGGTTGGTCAAAATGCTAAATTGGAGAAACAATGAATTTTAAAGAATTAGTATTAACTCGCGAAAGTGTAAGAAGTTATGATTCTGAAAAACCTATTCCTATGGATTTGATTATTGATATTTTGGAAACCGCTCATTTCGCTCCCTCGGCTGTAAACAATCAGCCTTGGGAGATTCTTGTTTTTACAAGCGGAGAAAAATTAGAAGAGATTAAATCGTGCTACAAACGTGATTGGATAAATTCTGCACCTGTTATTATTGCTGTTAAAGGTGATAAATCTAAATCTTGGATAAGAAAAACTGACGGTTATAATTCGCTTGAAACCGATCTTGCTATTTTAATGGATCATATTATTTTGGCAGCAACGGAAAAAGGTCTCGGAACTTGTTGGGTTGAAAATTATATTCCTGAAAAATTAGCCGAGGTTCTAGAATTAAAACCTAACGAAGAAATATTTGCCATCACACCTTTAGGTTATCCATCAAAAGGCTATATTTCGCATCAAAAGAAACGCAAAAGCTTAAATGAAATAGCTTTTGTAATTAAGTAAAGAGGTTAAAATGGGACGTAATTCCTGGTTGAACTTATTCATTTTTCTATTGGTAATTTCATTATCAATTAGATTTGGAATAAGATTATTAATATTTGGACTAAGATATTGGTATATCACATTACCGATTTTTTTAATTTACTATTACATTATCAAACCTAAAAAAATTGAAAAAGAAAATCATACGCATCATTCACGTCATAATCAGAACGATCAGGAAATATTTATTGATCCTAAAGATTACAAAACTACTGAGATTGATGAATTTGAGGAAACTGATAATTAATGAAATCATTAAGTCTATTTCTGATAAATTTAGTTGTATTTATCTTACTGAATTTTTTAGATGCTCATTCCACATATTTGGTAATAAAAAAATCAAATTTAAAAAGCGAAAAAAATCCGATTGCACGTTTCATATTCAGAAAATTTGGAATTATTAAAGGAATGTTTTTTCTCAAAATGATTTCTATTTTTCTAATTCCGTTAATGTTTTGGACTTATCAGGAAGATCCAGGCTCAATAAATTCGCTTCTTATCTTCGTAAATTTATTATACTCGGCAGTTATAATAAATAACTATCGAATAGAAAAAAAATTAAGTTAGATTGTAAATTCATCATGAAACAAAATTTCAAAAACGTCATAAAATTTGAAAAAATAAATTGCAAAAATTAGATTATTAAATATCTTCCATAATAATAAGTGTCTTATTACGTTTATAAAAAATAGGGGGAAATATGAGTTTAGAACAAAGAATTCCACGAACCTTACCGGTGATGTTTTCAAATAATATCGTAATCTATCCTTTTACTCTTTTACCATTAGTTATTAAAGATGATAAAATGAAAATAATCATTGATTATGCATTGGCAAATGATAAACTTTTGGCTTTTTTCTTTTCAGATGGTGTCGATGCTGAAATGAATCCAAAGTTGAAAATAATGGGAACAGCGGTTTCAATAATTAGAATGATTAGAAATCAAGATGGTTCAATCAGTCTTCTGCTTCAAGGTGTTACAAGAATTTTATTGGAAAAAGTAGTCCAAACAAAGCCATTTCTAAAAGTCGAAGTTGAACCAATAGTTGATGAAAATAATAATTCTCCCGAAATTCAAGCCAAAAGAAAAATAGCTTCTGAATTGGTAGAAAAAGTTATTGAAGAAAGTTCCGAATTAACAAGAGACATTAGTATAGGATTAAAAAACATCAATCTTAACAATCGTTTTGCTGACGTTGTTTCAGGAAATTTACCTCTCCCCGTTAAAGAAAAACAAGAAATCCTTGAAGCCCTTGATTTGAATATAAGATTCGACCTTTTAAATAAGTTTATGACAAATTTAATTAAACAATTAAAAATTGAAAATAGAATCAGAAATAAAATTCAACTCGAAATGGAAGAAGATCAGCGTAAATATTTTTTAAAAGAACAAATGGACGCAATCAAAGAAGAGCTTGGTGAAGATAATGAAATGGATATGGAAATTATCAAATGGGAAAATAAAATTAAAGAAAAAAAATTGCCTGAATATGTGAAAGATGTTGCTGAAGAAGAATTATCACGAATGGCATTTATGAATACTTCCTCAAGTGAATATAATTTGATTAGAAATTATTTGCAATGGATAATTGAATTACCTTGGAACAAATTTTCTAAAGATAGATTGAATTTGAAAAAAATAGAACAAATTTTGAATAAAGACCATTTTGGGTTGAATAAAGCAAAAGAAAGAATCCTGGAATTTATCGCAGTAAAAAAATTGAAAAACAAATTAAAAGGTCCAATTCTATGCTTTGTAGGACCTCCGGGAGTTGGAAAAACATCTCTGGGAAGATCAATTGCCCGTTCAATGAAGAGAAAATTTATCCGCATTTCTCTCGGTGGAATTCACGATGAAGCAGAAATTCGAGGACATCGCAGAACATACGTCGGAGCCATGCCGGGAAAAATCATCAGTGAAATTAAAAGATGCGGGACATCAAATCCTTTATTTATGTTAGATGAAATTGATAAAGTCGGTAAAGATTTTAGAGGCGATCCAACATCAGCTTTGTTGGAAGTTTTGGATCCTGAACAAAACTATTCTTTCATGGACAACTATCTGGATTTAAAATATGATCTGTCTGAAATATTTTTTATCACAACTGCAAATAGATTAGATACAATTCCCGCTCCTCTCAGAGATAGAATGGAAATTATTGAATTTTCAGGATATACAGAAGAAGACAAAATTGAGATAGCTCGTAGATATCTTATAAAAAAAGAATTAGAAAACAATGGACTTACTTCCAAAAATATCAGAATTTCCAAATCCGCCGTGATTGAATTAATAAGATATTATGTCCGAGAAGCGGGGGTTAGAAATCTTCAAAGAATTATCGCAAAAATCATGAGAAAGGTTGCTCGCAAAGTCGCAGAAGGTGATGACCATCTATTTAGTATTACCAAAAATAATGTTAGTGAATATTTAGGACATAGAAAATATCTTTTGGAATTGGCTAACCGAAAACCGGAAGTTGGAGTTGTAACCGGAATGGCTTGGACAATTTACGGTGGAGAAATTTTATTTTGTGAAGCAACTAAAATGAAAGGAAATGGAAAATTAATTTTAACCGGTTTGTTGGGCGAGGTAATGAAAGAATCAGCTCAAATTGCCTTAAGTTTTATTAAGTCAAACGCCGATAAATATAATATCAATATTGAAGATTTTGACAAATACGATATCCACATTCATTTACCTTCCGGTTCTGTTCCTAAAGAAGGACCTTCGGCAGGTGTAACTTTAACCACTGCTTTAATTTCATTATTAACGGGTCAAAAAGTAAAACATGATATTTCAATGACAGGTGAAATTACTTTACTGGGAAATGTTTTACCTATTGGTGGAGTTAGAGATAAAGTTCTGGCGGCAAAACGAGCAGGAATTAAAAAAGTCCTCTTACCTAAAGAAAATATGGAAGATTTCAATGATATTCCTGAAAAAATGAAAGCTGGAGTTGAGGTTGCGTTTGAATCTCATATTGATGATATTTTAGAAGAAGTTCTGATAAAAAAATAAACTAAAAGGCAAGTTTTTAGACTTGCCTTTTTTTATAATAATTACTTTACATTACTGATTGCATCGGAAATTCTATTGCCACTGTTGTTCCTAAATTGAGGGTAGAATTGATATTAATTTTACCATGCATTTGTTCAACAATCGATTTAACCACAAATAATCCAATTCCGGCAGATATTTCCGAACTTTTATGTTTTCGTTTATTTGCTGATATTTCATATATTCCTTTCAGATCTTCTTGAGCTATTCCAATTCCATTATCAATAACTGAAATTCGACAGACTTGTTGTTTCTTTGAATAAAGTACTTTTTCGACAATCATTAAAATATTTGCTCCTTTAGCGGAATATTTTGAAGCATTATCAACAAGATTAAACAAAACTTCAAATAATTTTATTGCATCAACAAAAATAGTAATAGTTTCTTTCGGAAGTACGAGTTTCCAATACTGTTTTTTATCTTCTAAAAGTTCTTTTAAGTGTGGCTCAAACCTTATAATTTGATCCTGAACATTTATATAACTAAAATTCAAGTTTTGTTTGATTGAGAAATTTGCTCTATCGGAAATTAGTTTTGGAAAGAAATTTTCTAAGTTTGCTAAATTCTTTTTCAAATCTGCGAGATAAGTTTCTCGTTCAAAATTATTAAGATTTTCTGATAATAATCGATCGATTAATGGAACAATTCTTTTTAAGGGATGTGCAACATTATTATTCAAAGTATTAAGTGTAGTTTTTGAAAAAGAAAGCATCTTGGTAATTTTCTCAACATTAGAATTATTAAATTCATCAGCTTCATCTAATTTTCTACTGAGATATTTATTTTTATCACGTAAATTTTTTGTTATATTTTGTAAATTCGCAATTTCTTTATCAAATTTCTTTTGAGCTATTTTATTTTCAGACGATTGAGAATGATAATCTTGAACTATTTTTTCGTAGCTAATTAATTTAGAATTAATTTCATCAAATTTGTTTTTATAATTTTCATTATCATTTCTAAGCTTTTCAATTTCAATCAATTTATTATTAAGTTTTTCTTCAAATTTAGATTTTTGTTGTTCAAATACGTCAATTTGACTTTGCAATCTTTTTATTTCATCATTTTTTGTTTGAATGCTTTTTCTCAAAAGACTTGCTGTCATATCACGTTCTTTAATAATTTCTTCATATTCTTCCGGAGAAAATCCCGACGAAAACCCTTCATCATTTGTATGATCAGTAAATTCTTTAAGTTTATTTTCGGTAGCGGCTAAACGTTTTTTCTGTCTCGATAACTCCATATTTAACTTATCTCTTTCTGAGATAATACTATCTTTAGATTCTCGAAGAGAGCGAATAATATTTATTTGAGTAGTTATTTTATCTGTTAGATTTTGGAGGTTTTCCGACATTTTAGATTGATTTCGTTTTTCAACTTCAGACATTTCATTCCGATGATTTGTTTGCATTTCAGCAATTAACGTTTGGAATGATTTCATTTCTTTTTGAGATTTTTGCAATTCTTGATTTTTTTGTTTTAATTGAGATTTTAAATTGCTAATTTCCGCTTTTGCTTGATTTAATGAGCTCGTCAAATCTTTGATTTTACCTTCATAATTTTCATTATCAATTTTTTGACTCAATTTTTCTTTCTCTTTATTTATCAAATCAGCTTTGTTTTCTGAAACTTCCAATTTTTTCCTTAGTAAAGAAATTTCATTTGCCAACAAATCCGTATGAGAAATTAGTTCTTGATTCCTAATTTTACATTCTTCAATTTTATGATTTAATTTTTCTATTTCAGCTTCTTTATCGGAATTAGTATGTTCAAGCGAATACTTGTATTCTTTTTTCAGTTCTTCTTGTTTACTCAAACATTCATCTTCCATTGATTTTATTTTTTCTTTATTTTGTTCAATAATATTTGTAAGTCTTATACTTAAATCATTTTTTTCTTTTTCAATCCTTTCAATCTCCAAATCGGAAAATTTTTTGAGAGAATCTTTTTCTGACTTCAGATTCTTGAGCAATTGTTCATAATGATTTTTAATTTTCTCAATTTCTTTTTGAGATTTTTTATCAAAGTCTTTTTGTTTATTATGAACTAACTTATCTTTTTCATCTAACTCATCATTTAATTTATCGTTTTCCAATCGTAATTTATTAATTCTCGAATTTAGTTGTTCAATTAATCCTTCTTTTGTAGCAATTTGATCCGAGAGAGCTTGAACTTGTTTTTTTGCGTCAGAATATTCTTTTCCTTGAGAATTTTTTAAATCATTTATTTTATTTTCCAATATTATTTTATCATTTTCCAACTCGTTCATCAATTCATTATTGATATCAATTTCTTCATTTTTATTTAGAATAATATGCTGAAGTTTTTTATTTTCTTCAATGATTGATTCTTTTTCTTCCTCAAAACCGGATTTTAAAGAGTTAAAATTAGCGATTTCTTCGTTCAATTTTTCAATATCTTTTAGACTTTTATTATATTTATTCGTTAGTTTAGTATTTTCTTTTTTTAGAAGAGAATACTTGCTTTTTTGCTCGGATAATTTTTCCTTTGTTTTTTCTAATTCGGAAGTCTTAAGTTTAAGTTCCTTCTTTAATTTTTCCAATTCTGCATTCAATTTATCTTCTGTAGCTTGAGATCTGGTAATTAAAGAATCTAAATTTATCAGTTTTTCTTTATTCTCTTTAAGAGTTTTGTTTTTTTCTTCTATAATGTATTTATTGTTTTCAATTTCATCTTTTAATTTTTTAATTTCGACTTCATAATCTGAAATTATATTAGAGCAGGAAGAGGTTTTTTCTTCTAACTCCTTAATTTTTGCTTCATAAGATTTTATTTTAGTATTTAGATTGGAAATTTCTTCGGTTTTTTCAGTGATAAGAAAGTCTGCTTCCACAATTTCTGTTTTTAATTTATTAACTTCATCGTAAGAATCGAGCAAAAGTTTCTTTTCTTCAGCATATTGGTCTTCAATATCATTAACTTGCTGTTTAAGCCTTTCTATTTCTTTTTCATCAACATTTATCTTTCTGTTCAAATCTTTCAAAGATTCTGACTTTGACTTAATGATTTTATTTAATCTTAAAATTTCTATTTCATTCTCTTTAGCAATCATTCCTGTAATTTCATCTGATTGTTTTTTAATAAAATCCGAAGATAATTTATGATGCTTTGACAAATAGGAGAATGCCAACTTCTGATCACCAAGATAATTATAAAGTTCCGCTAAATATTTATAACATTCGATTAATTCTTCTTTTGCTCCTAATACCTCGAACAAATTACCGGCTTTTTGGTAAAAATCAATTGCTTCATTTACCTTCTTTTTTTCTCGAAAAAGATTAGCTAAAGAAAGTCTGGCTTGTCCAATCCCAAGTAAATTTTTATTTTCTCGTTTAAGATAAATTGATTGATCAAAATAAATCATCGCTTGAGCAAATTCATTTTTCATTACCGATATCTCAGCCATATGCAAATAGACATCGCTAAGTAATTTATTATTTTTAACTTCTTTGAGTAATTTAATTGCCTCTAAGAAATTATCCATTGCTCGAGCGCTATTTTCCATTTTAACATAATTCATACCAATCAAATAATAAGCTTGGCCAAGATTTGGAATATCATTTTTTTCTTTAGATAAAGTAATCGCTTTGTTTATTGTTTCATTGGAAACATCGTAATAACCGAGTTGTTTTTCAATATCAGATTTTTGAAACAATAACTTGATAATTTCTTTGTCTCTTTCCGGAAATTCTTTTTCAATAATAAGAATAAGTTCGGTGATAGCCTTCAAAGTATATTTATAATTCTTTTTTAGATAAGAAATTTGTACTAAATGATTAAGGATAAGAATCAGCGACGAATTATCCGAATAATTTTTAAAAAATCTAATTGCTTCTTTTGCTATTTTCTGTGATAAAGATAAATCGTTTTTAATTTGTAATATTTTTATCAGTATTCGTAAAGACTTATTTACTTCTTGAGGAAGATTAGCTTTTTGGGCAAGATTTAACGATTCCGTAATAGTATTTAAAGCTTCTTCAAATTCATTATCTTTAGCCAATAATGTTGCAAGCTCTTGCTTTAATTTTATATTTTTACTTGAATCATTTTGATTATCAAGTTGCTTTCTAATAATACTTATCTTATCAATCATTTAAATATATCCTCCAGGGCCAAACAATAATATATTATTCAACAGTCAACTGAGTGCGGAAAATCTGGCAAGAACTTTATTTATTTTTATCAAATTACATAGATTAAGAAAGGGATATAGAAGATTCCTATAATTATTGAAAGAGAAACCAAGGTTGCGGAAAATTCGGTATCCCTATATTAAAAATAAGTTATGATAAAGTTGAAAAACTTAATAACTACCCTACTATAAATTTATAACTCAAGTTTCGCAGTTGTTGAATCATTGAAAAATAACAGCTAAGAGTAGTAAAAAAAGCTGTACAAAAACCTCCTATTTGTATATATTGTAATTTGTTACAAATAATAATCCAAACGGAGATTTAAATGAACATTATCAAAAAATTGTTAAATTTTTCAAAACATAGTGCAAAATAATTTGTTATAAAGTATAATTTTGTTGATAAATTTTGAGGAATGATTTGTGATATTCTGCATAAAATTGCAATTGAATTTGAAATGTCTATGAAAAAATAATGAAAAAAATATCAAAGTTCTGAGTTTGAAGCTACAATTTCCAAAATTATTGGAAAAGACTTTTTGAATCGTAAAAGTGAATATGTAAATCAGGAACTTTTCGCAATTCCATTTAATAATGTTATTTGGATTTTATTGCATAACAGCTGAAAACATAAAAAGTTAACTAAGAAAATATAGATGATTTTAAGAAATGAATGTGTGATAAACACGGAAAAAATTTGCGAAACTTGAGTCATATTATTCATTGAAGATAAAAGATTGGATAAAGGATTTGCGGAATAATAAAATAAAGCGAGGAAAACGATTATGAAAGCTAAAAAAGAGCCTTATTTTAAAGATGATGAAGCGTATCCGGAAAACATTGCTTTGGAGCTGGAAAATTATGATAGGTGGTTCTTGAGTGATGTCAAAGATATGTATGCTCATCTTTATGTCGATTATGATTTGGTAAGAGGATATTCGCTCCATAATGCGGAAAGAGAAGGTGATTTAACTCCGGAGCAACAAGCACAATTGCGAAAGCTGGATATTCAAAAAATACGCAATTGGTTTGCCGGAAAATATCGCACCGAAACAATGTCTCTTACCGAAGAAATCAGCGAATATTTTAATTGGTTGATTGATCATATCGACCCTGACCGAAAAATAGATTGGTAGTAAATAATGATGTTATTTTAAAAAGAGCAACCACAAATTTAAGAAAAGAAATTATGAATGCTTAATTTTGAATTTTGAATGAAGAAGAGAAGAAATGTAAAAAGTAAAAACTAAAAAGTAAAATTAAGAACATCGGAATGTACGACCGGCGGGAGTTCTTCCGATTGTTCGACTTTAAAATATCAACCACAAATTTACACAAATTTAAAAAAGAAATTTTGAATGCTTAATTTTGAATTTTGAATGAAAGAAAGAGAAGAGTAAGAAATGTAAAAAGTAAAATATAAAATTAAGAACATCGGAATGCACGACCGGCGGGAGTTCTTCCGATTGTTCGACTTTAAAATATCAACCACAAATTTACACAAATTTAAAAAAGAAATTATGAATGCTTAATTTTGAATTTTGAATGAAGAAGAGAAGAAATGTAAAAAGTAAAAAGTAAAAAGTAAAATTTAAAATGTAAAATTAAGACCATCGGAATGTACGACCAACGGGAGTTCTTCCGATTGTTCGACTTTGAAAAGCAACCACAAATTTATACAAATTTAAGAAAGAAATTTTGAATGCTTAATTTTGAATTTTGAATGAAGAAGAGAAGAAATGTAAAAAGTAAAAACTAAAAAGTAAAATTAAGACCATCGGAATGTACGACCAACGGGAGTTCTTCCGATTGTTCGACTTTAAAAAGCAACCACAAATTTACACAAATTTAAGAAAGAAAGAAAAGAAATCATGAATGCTTAATTTTGAATTTTGAATGAAGAAGAGAAGAAATGTAAAAAGTAAAATTTAAAATGTAAAATTAAGACCATCGGAATGTACGACCAACGGGAGTTCTTCCGATTGTTCGACTTTGAAAAGCAACCACAAATTTATACAAATTTAAGAAAGAAATTTTGAATGCTTAATTTTGAATTTTGAATGAAGAAGAGAAGAAATGTAAAAAGTAAAA
>Ga0256842_1000851_pt1 | contig 26378 bp, 22 predicted proteins | sample 4559240metaG_FD_185973 | JGI IMG/M metagenome (GOLD analysis project Ga0256842, IMG submission 185973) | Hydrothermal vent microbial communities from Guaymas Basin, Mexico - 4559-240 | ecosystem: Environmental > Aquatic > Marine > Hydrothermal vents | place: Mexico: Guaymas Basin | collected... | reverse complement strand
TGTGCGCCAGGCTCCTCGACGGTCACGGTGAAGACGTCGGACGGGGCCTCCACCCAGGCGCCCCCGTCCACCCTGTAGAGCACCTTCGACGGGTTCTCCTCCTCGTAGTACACGGAAACCTCCACACTGGCGGAGTTGGCGATCGTCGGGACGGAGATCTCGAGGATTCTAGGCGGCGTCGTGTCCACCACGAAGTCGACCACCGCCTCCCCTGAATTGCCCACCTCGTCCCGGACGAGGATCCTCAGCTCGTGGGCACCGTCCGTGAGGTCCCTCAGCATCCAGCGCCCGTATCCCACCTCGTAGGGACCCTCGCCATCGATGTAATACGAGATGGAGTACCTATGCTCCTCAACCACCTCGATGATTACGGTCACGTCGGAGGAATTGACGTAAGACCCTAACACAGGCTGCAACACGCGGATCACGGGAGGATCGGCATCGACGACGAACTCTATCTCAACCACATCCGTGTTCCCCGCGGCGTCCGTGGCGAGCACCGCGATCCTGTGCGTTCCGCTCGACGTTACATGCAATACCATCGTCCCCTCGGGGCCTATCGACTCCCACTCTCCCCCGTCCACCCTGAAATACACGTTTTGCAGGCGCATGTTGTCCGACACGCTCCAAGAGAAGCTCACGTTGGGACCGTATAGGGAGCCAGCTTCGGGACTTGCGACCTCGATCACCGGAGCCGTGAGGTCCACATGTACCGTGACCGACTCCTCTGAGACCCTGCCGAGGGCGTCGAGGGCCCTAATCGAGATCAGGTGATCGCCCTCTTCAAGGTCGAGCTGCATCGTGCCCTCGGATGGTACGGGCCTCCAGGCTGAGCCGTCGACGGAGAGGAATGTCGCGTTCAGGGTAGCATCTTCGACCCGCCAGGAAAGGATCACGCTCCCGTTCAGGTAGCTGTCGTCACCCGGCTGAAGGATGACCACCGTGGGTGGGTTCGCGTCGACCGTGAACGTGACTGTGTCGGAGGCCGTCCTGCCGTCCAACCCGACCTCGACTACCTCAATGACGTGCTCGCCGTCCGCCAGGCCTTGGATGACGGTGCCGTTGCCGTGGACGACGTTCGGGCCCTCACCGTCCACGTAGACCTCCATGTGATCCATGTAGGCGAAGTTCGCCTCCCACCTTACCTCAACGTCGGAGGATCCCAGGATCTCGCCCTCCACCGGCGTGAGGATCCTGACCCAAGGTATAGTGGGGTCCACCGTGAAGTGCACGACTACGCTGGTCTCGTGCCCCACCACGTCGGCTGCCCTCACCCTTAGGGTGTGGTTTCCTGGCGAGACATCGTGGAAGACGTACTCGCCACCCTGGACGGGGATCTCCTCACCGCCGTCCAGGGAAAGCGCGACAACGGAGAGATGAGCGTCCTGCACCCTCCACTTTACGACCACCGTGGTGGAGTCCAGGACTTCGTCCTCCCGCGGCTGCAGGACCTCCAGAGAGGGGGGTGTCAGGTCGACCTCAAACGACACCTGGTCCACGGAGGAGTGCCCAACCTCGTCGACGGCCTTCACCGAGACCGTGTGGGTTCCCTCGCCGGAGACCTGTATCCTAGCTTCGGTGTCCAGGCCCACGTCGATCCACTGCCCGCCGTCCACGCTCAGCTCGAAGTGGTCCAGGGCGACCGAATCTCCGCCTTCCCAATCGACCACGATGAAGACATCGCCGAGTACGGCACCATCCGACGGGTTGAGGATCCTCACCTCCGGAGGCGTTGAGTCCACGGTGAAGGTCACCGAGTCCTCCACCCAGTTCCCAGCGGGATCGCAGGCCCTGAGGGTGACCACGTGCTCCCCGTCTTCGAGATCCCCGAGCGTGTAGCTGTCCCCCGAAACCCTAATCCAGGAGGTTCCGTCGAGGGAGAGCCAGATCTCGGAAACCCCATTTTCGTCGGAGACCTCCCACCTGACGGTTACGTCGGGACCCGGCACGAGTTGGTCCTCGTGCGGGGACAGTATCTCCAGCTCGGGGGGAAGCGTGTCAACGGTGAAGTTCACCCAGGCAACGGCCGTGTTGCCGGCATAGTCGTGGGCCCTGATCCTGACGGTGTGCCCGCCTTCCCCTAGGTCCTCGATCGTGTACTCGTTCGCCTGCCCGACGTTAGAGAAGGGCAGGGAATCTACGGAAATTTCGTAATACTCGATTCCCACGTTGTCCGAGCCCGTCCACCTGACGGTCACGGTGCTGCTGTTCACGAAGGCTCCCTCGGTGGGCTCAACGATCTGGACCGATGGGGGCTCCTCATCGGGTGTGTTGTTCACCACTATGGTCACTATGTCGTACTGGCTGTAGCGGGATCCGTCGTAGGACCTAGCCCTGATGACGTGTGGGCCGTTAGGCAAATCGAAGGTGTTAAGGAGGTAGGACCAGGCATTGGTTCCCTGCGCCCGCTTCCAAGAGCCGTCGTCCACCCTGACCTCCACCTTCTGTATCGAGTCCTCATACTCCAGCAGCCTCATGGTGTATCTTCCCTGCGGATCGGAGATCACGTTCCCCACCAGGATTTCGCCGTGCAGGTCGTTGTCGAAGTCCCCGACGTTCAACGGGGCAATGTCCCCTATTCCCCCTTGGCCGAATTCCATGACCTCCGCATAGCCTCCACCGAACCAGCGGATCACGTGCACGAGGTCGGTCCCGAACAGGACCTCAGGGACCCCGTCGCCGTCCACGTCCCCCACGGAGACGCCCTCGATCACCACGCCTTCCCCGTCCCAGTGGAAGTGGGCCTCGAGCTCGTACCCAGTTCCGTTCCAGCCGAAGATGTAGGCATCGGGGGAGTCGAGACCAACGTGTATCTCGGGTACGCCGTCCATGTCGGAGTCCTCCGCCACGCACCCGTAGGCCAGGTCAGGAAGGTCCTGGGCGACGTAGTCCCACTGGAAGGACCCACCGGTGAGCTCCAGAACCACGACATCGTTACCTGGCGTGGCAACGATCTCGTTCACGCCGTCGTCGTCGACATCGGCCACCCACGCCATGGGGGTCATGAAGTCGCCCCCCGGCATGTTCCATGAGGCTATCTCCCTGATCTCGCCGTCGACCCACTTGAGGACCGTGATCTCCGGCCCACCGCTGTGGGGGTGGTCCGCGAGTATCATCTCCACCCTTCCGTCCATGTCCACGTCGCCGAGGAAGACGTCATAGGTGTCGTCTGTGCCGTCCCCGTCCCAGGTATCGCCTAGTTGGACGAAGGTCCCGTTCCTCCACTCCCAGATCTGGAAGTGGTAGTCCCAGGCAACGGCAATCTCATTCTCACCGTCTCCGTCGACGTCGCCTATGGCGAAGCCGCCGGGATTGTCCCCGTACCCGCTCTCGATCGTCGCCAGCAGCTCAAAGGTCCCGTTCTGCCAGCGGTAGACCCTGAGCTGCGCGTCCCTTCCACCCATGAGCGCCTCGTTCAGGCCGTCTCCGTCAACGTCACCGACGACCTGCGGCCCCTCGTACCTGGCCGCCCCGAACTCCTGCATCCAGACCTGCGTCAGGTGCCCCGTCGCCGGCTCCAGGGCGCTGCCTCTGACGTAGATGATCCCTGAGACCTCGCTGTTGTTGCCGGGAACGAGGATGTCGACCCTGGGCCGGGTGGAAACCACGACGGTGAAGGAGGCCACGCCGGACTGGTGCCCCTCGGGATCCTCGGCATACGCGGTTATCGTCAGCGTGCCGATCTCCAGGAAATGGTGCTCAAGCACGGCCTCGGAGTCCACGAAGTCCGTCACCTGCTGGGTCCCGTCACCCCAGTCCACGTGGAACCTCACCTGGTCGCCCTCCGGGTCCATGGACCTGAAGGTGAACTCAACGGCCTCGTACGCGGAGGCCGAACCCGGACCTTCGATGATCGGGTTGGAGGGGGCACCGGGCCTCATGGAGGCCTCAACGCAGGAGTAAGAGGCCAGAACCCTGGAGTTATGCGAGAACTCTATGTACATGTTTCCAGAGCCGTCCCCGTACTGGATCCCCGCCGTTGCGCTCCCACCCATGTCGTGGTCGTCCCCCGAGTAGGTGTCCTCGTAGAGGAAGAGGATCCTTCCGTTCTCCGTGAGGATCAGGTAAATGGTCACGGGATCGGAGGAGCCCTTCGGAGGGGCTTGCCACCTGATCGCCACGGCGTCGAGCCCGCCAAGGCTGGGATAGGCCACCGACACGGAGCCCTGGGAGGGGTCTAGGTCGTCCCAGAACGGGGCTATGAGGCTATCGCTCCCATACGGAAGCCCGTGGTTGTCGGGATACGAGTGCCCGCCAGTCGAAACGAAGCCGTTGCTCGAGACGTACACACCATCGAGGGGCTGGCCGTAGAACGGGAAGTCGAAGGGCAAGGAGAGGTAAACGTAATCGTCGTCCCCCAGACCCAGGTCCTGCCACTGAAGGCTACCCAGATCCGGGTAGTAGGAGTAGGCCATCCGGTATCCGAAGGCGTCCTCCAGGTAGGACGATGAAAGGGAAACCGACGCGCTGTCGGTCTTTCCGCTGCCCTGGGAGTGGACCGTCAGGGTGATGGACGTCGTCCCGCCGCCGGCCGGGACGTCCACGTCCACTAGTACAAACGCCTCTTCTCCGGGCCCAAGCGTGAGCGAGGGAACCCTGATGCTGAACTGCCAACCGCAGTTGCCCTCGAAGGTAAAGGTATCCGCGTACGTGCCATTGTTCCTGACCAGGAACGGTACCGTCACCGTCCCGTTGGGCCAGCCGAATTCCTCGTCCAGCTGTGCCTCGATAGCTGGCTGATATCCGTTGATCACGATCGGAACGTCGGCGCGGTTGTTGGACTCGGAAAGCTCCTGCACCTCGTCGTCGGGGTCGAGCATCACGCCGATCGTGTGCTGTCCAACATGTCCGGTCGTGTCGAAGCTCAGCTGGACGGTACGGGAACCGCCCACGGGTATTGGGTCGACGCCGGTCCTGTCCACCTCAACCCCGTCCAGGAGGAGGGAGACCTCGAAGCCGGGGGAATCGACGTTGCCCACGTTCTGGATCAGGGCCGTCACTGTGACCGTGTCCCCCTCCTCGGGATCGGAGGGGCTGAAGGAGATGTTATCGGGATCCACTGCAAGGTCCGGAAGGTTCGTGTTGAGGGCCACGGTCACGTTTACCCATGCGAAGTAGGAGTAGTCGAAGCCGTCGTAGGACCTGGCCCAGATGGTGTGCTGGCCCACGGAGAGCCCGGAGGTGTCTATTTGGAAGCTCCAGCTGTCGGTCCCCGTGGCATCCTGCCAGGGCTTGGTGTCGACCTTGACCTGGACCAGGGTAACCGACTCGTCGTCCGATGCCGTTCCCTGTACGTTGATCGTCGAGCCTTGCTGGAAGACATCGCCCTCGGAAGGATACGTTATCTCCACCTGCGGCTCCGTGTTCGGGGCGTCCTGGCTCTGCTCGTAGTTCTGCAGGAAGTTGTACCAGTTGATCTCCGTGATGAAGGGTATGGAAGTGTGTCCCGAGTACGCGCTGGTGCTCCCCATGATGCCCACGCCCGTATGCTGCATCCCGGGCGCGTGCCATACCATAAAGGAGTACTGCAGGAATCCTGAGACCAGGCCCGCGGCCTGCTGGGCATCGGAATCATCGACGTCCTGGACTATTGCGTCGGCGAGCGAGCCCAGGTCGTAGCCGCTGTAGATGTAGTGTGCGTCGCTGAAGGCCTGCTGTATCGAGGAGTGCTGGGAGCCCGCAATGTGTCTCAGCTTCTGCGCTAGCCAGTTGACTGCGTTCGCAAGGTACTCGAACCTGGACGTGTTCGTGATCCCCATCGTGTCGATGGATCCCCCGTTGTGCTCGTCGTCCACGTGCTGGATGAAGTAGGAAGCCCAGTCCTCGGCGTCCATGGAGGGGTCCGACGTGAGACCGGATATTAGGGCGTTGTAGTCCCAGCCGTCGGCACCCTCGGTGTCCTGAGAGCCGGCGCTGAAGAGGACGAAGTCCTTCGTCTGGTAATGGATGCCCACGTACCCCATGATGCAGGCGTCGTAGCCGTAGAAGTCGAGCATCACGCCCGTCGCGTCATAGATGTCCTGCAGCGCATCCCTCAGCTCCTCGATGGTCAGGTGATCCCCATCGGTGTCGTCCCAGCAGCAGCCGCTGTAATCGCCGCCGTGGTCCCAGAGGTCAAGGGCGTAGTGCCTGGCCGGGTAGTTCTGAATGGTCCACACGACGAAGTTGACCAGCGTCTGGGGGTCGCCCATGTTCACCTCCCCGTTCGCGGGCCACCAGTCCGCGTCGCCGCTGATCTCCTCCGTGCCGTCGTCGGTGACGTTGTACAAGTGCGAATCCCCTGAGCTGGACTTGTCATAGAGGACTATAACGTGCACGTGGGGTTCGGCGCCGTCCTGGTATCCGGAGACCATCTCCTGAATGTCGGAGTACCCGTAGCTGTCGAGGTTGTTGTCACCGTCCAGGTACACCATGAAGGTCCAATCCGCAATGCCGTTGTTGGGAGCGGCGTGGCCGCTGGCTGCCCCGCGGGTCCGCAGGCGCTCATCCACCAGGCCAGCGGGGTAGTCGTACAACCTCTCTAGGATTCCTCCGTCCACGGCTCTGGAAAAGAGGATCCTGCCATTCAGCAACTTCGGCCTGGACACGGGTCCCGGTTCGTGGCCGAGAATCCCCGTATCCAACATCCTCCCATTCCAGTCCAATTTCGCATAGTGAATTACTCCTGTGAGTGTGCTCCTGTATACTAGCACTGGATAGCCCCCTCTGACGACCACGGCAGGGTCGGAGGCGGCATCGTCCAGGATCCTCGAGCTGATCCCCCGTCCGTCGAACACGTAGAGCCTCAGGACACCGAATTTGGCACCGGCCACGATCGAGCGGGGCCCGAGGGCCGCAATGGCGGGGAACTCCGCCTCTAGGCGAGTCGTGAACGAGAGTCCGGGCCCCTCAACCGTGTACACGACGTCGCCCATCTTGGTCCCGTCGAGCTCCAACCTGTGGACGAAGTCGCCGGTTTCGAGAACCAGGGGCAGGTGGCCGAAGTCGTAGGGAGCAGACCCAGCGGAAGCACCCTGGAAGAAAAAGGTAGAAGCCAGCAGGGTGAATATTATTATAAGGGTCGTTTTGCGCGCTCTCATTTTCAGACCGAATTCGTTACAAGCTTCTTAAATGAGTATCGAACTTTTCACCGATGTCGAGGTCCGAGTTCAGGGCCAAGTTCCTGAAGGAGATGGAGGTTCGGAGGAGCAAGATCGTTCTTGCGCTGGATGCCCCTGCAGATGTCGATCCGATAACCTGGTCCCTCAGCCTCCTCAAGGAGGTAGACGGTTACGTGGCTGCCGTAAAGGTCGGACTCCCCACCCTCCTCCGGTGCGGAATATCCGGGATGAAGGCCATCCTGAAGGCGTGGGGTGGACTCAGCATCCTGGACCTGAAGCTGGCGGACGTGGCCCACGTGAACCGCCTTCTTGCGGGGCTAGCCGGTGAGATGGGGTTCGACGCCATCATCGCCCACGGGTTCGTCGGGTACGAGGGGGCACTGGACGCGCTGGTCGACCAGGATTTAGGTGTCTTGGTCGTAGCATACATGAGCCATCCAGGGGCCGAGGGGACCTTCGAGAAGGTGTTCGACAAGATCCTTGAGACAGTCAAGTTGGGGGAGTTCGACGGGGCGATCGTACCGGCAACCCGTCCCGGCGTCGTGAGGAGGGCCAGGTCGGCCCTGGGAAGGGGTTATTTACTCCTAGCGCCCGGCGTCGGTGCCCAGGGGGCCCGGCCGGGGGACGCCATCGCAGCGGGTGCGGACGCGGAGATCGTGGGTCGGGCGATCTACCACCCCTCGCCGGATGGGGCGGGGGAGAGGGCGAGGAGGATAAGGGATGAGGCAATGGAAAAGGCGAATCTCAGAACTTCTCTATGAGGGAGGATATGTGAAGTTCGGGGAGTTCGTCCTCACCTCCGGCCTCAGGAGCCCATACTACGTCAACCTCAGAGACCTGCCGTCCAGGCCCCAGCACTTCAGGGCCATCGTGAACGCCATCCTCTACGTCCTGGGGGAGGTGGAATACGACGCCATCTGCGGGATTGCCGTCGGAGGCCTGCCGCTAGCAACGGCCGTGGCCTACTCGGCCGGAAGGCCTTTAGTGTACCACAGGAAACCCAAGGAACACGGGATCCCCAGGGAGGTCGAGGGGGAGCTGGAGAGGGGCTCCAGGATCGTCATAGTGGACGACGTCCTCACGACGGGGGGCAGCATCCTGAGGGCCGCGAATGCCCTGAGGGAGATGGGCCTCGATCCCGTCGGGGCTACCGTGGTCGTGGACAGGGAACAGGGAGGGGCCGAGGCCCTGGCGGAGGCCGGACTCTGGCTCAGGAGCGTGCTGAAGATCACGGAACTCATGGAAAATCTGAAAAAATTGGGTCTGATATCAAGGGACAGATACCTGGAGGTACTGGAGTATGTCAGGAAGGGACCTAGTTGACCTCGAGGACCTCGATGAGGGGGAGATCAGGGAGATACTGCGCATGGCCTCTGGGCACGACCCCCCTAGGGCGACGCGCACGTTGGATGGGAAGATCCTCGGTCTCGCCTTCTTCGAGCCAAGCACCAGGACGAAGGCGAGCTTCACCAGCGCCATGCTGAGGCTCGGGGGCTCCGTAGTCGACATGGGGGAGCCCTCCACCACCTCCCTGGCCAAGGGGGAGGGATTCTCCGACACCCTGAGGATCCTCTCCGGGTACTGCGACGCACTGGTCATTAGGCACAAGCTCGACGGCGCCGCCAGGTACGCCTCCGAGCTCCTGGACATACCCGTCGTAAACGCAGGTGACGGATCCAGGGCCCACCCCACCCAGGCCCTGCTGGACCTCTACACCATAGGGAAGATCAAAGGCAGGCTCGAGGGACTGAGCGTGGGCGTCCTGGGAGACCTGAAGTACGGGAGGGCGGCAAACTCCTTCATCCTCGCCATCTCCAGGTTCTCCCCCAAGGTCCTCTACCTCATCTCACCGCCCCTCCTGAGGCCCAGAAGGGAGGTGCTGGAGGCCCTGCGGAGGAGGACGGACTTCCGCATAGTTGAGAACCCGAGAGACGTCATTGGGGAGCTGGACATACTCTACGTCACGAGGATCCAGAGGGAGAGGTTCCCCGACCCGGAGGAGTACGAGAGGGTGAAGAACTCCTATGTCGTCGATCTCGAGCTGCTTAAGGAGGCCAGGGAGGACCTGAGGATCCTCCATCCGCTGCCCAGGGTCGGCGAGATCAGGAACGAGGTCGACGGTACACCCTTCGCCGCCTACTTCGAGCAGGCCAGGAATGGCGTGCCTGTCAGGATGGCCGTCCTAGAGTGGGTGTTGGGCCATGGAGGAGCTTAGGGTAAGGAGGATCCGGGAGGGTACGGTCATCGACCACATCCCACCCGGGAAGGCCCTTAAGGTGCTCTCAATCCTCGGGATCTCGGGCAGTGAGGGTACGGTCGTTGCGGTCCTCATGAACGTGGAGAGCAGGAAGCTTGGCAAGAAGGACATAGTGAAGCTGGAGGGGAGGTTCCTCACCAGGGACGAGGTAGACGAGATAGCCCTCGTCGCACCGACGGCCACCATCAACATAATCAGGGACTACGAAGTGGCGGAGAAGTTCAGCCTAACCCTACCCAAGGTGCTGGAGGGCATTGTGAGGTGCCCCAACCCCAGGTGCGTCTCCAACGTCCCCGGGGAGCCCGTGGTGTCGAGGCTGGAGCTCGTGGATCCGGAAAGGGGCCTCTACCGCTGCCACTACTGCGGGAGGCTGGTGGAGGTCTCCGAGATGGAGGAGCTGCTCCTGCAATGAGCTTCCTCCGAGGCACCGTAGAGGCCGTAGTGCCCGAGAACCCCAGAACCAGGACCATATACTTCGCTGCACCGGGCCTAGAGGCCGTCCCGGGGCAGTTCCTCATGGTCTTCGTGCCCGGGATGGAGGAGATCCCAATCTCCCTCTCCGGCCTCGAGGATGGGATAGCCTCCATCACGGTGGCCGCCGTAGGGGAGACCTCCAAGAGGCTTACTTCCACGAGGCCGGGGGAAACCCTCTTCTACCGGGGCCCCTTCGGCAGGGGATTCGACCTCTCCTCCGGAAGACGATATCTCCTGGTCGGTGGGGGATACGGAACTGCGCCCCTGGCTTTCGCCGCGGACGTCCTCCTTTCGCTGGGAAAAAGGGTCACCGTCGTTGAGGGGGCAAGGACCAAGGAAGACCTCATCCTCCTCGACAGGTTCCCTCCGGAGGCGAACCTCACCATTGCCACCGAGGACGGGTCTGCCGGCCGAAGGGGGACCGCTGTGGAAGCCGCTAGGTACGAGCTGGAGATGCAGGACTTCGACTCCATCCTAGCCTGCGGCCCACCAGGCATGATCGAGGCCGTCCTGGCCCTGGGAAGGGAATTCGGCGTCGAGGTGCAGGTTTCCCTGGAGAGGTTGATGAAGTGTGGGATAGGGATATGCGGCTCGTGCGTCCTGGAGCCCAAGGGATTGCTGGTGTGCAGGGACGGGCCCGTGTTCAGGGGTCGGGAGTTGGAGGGCGTGGACCTGGCGGCCTGGAGGGACTGGAGCGGGAGGCTGGTGCATGGAGCCGGAGCTGGCCATCCTGGGTAGGGTGGTCACCACCAGGGGCATCATGGAGCTCGCCATCCTCTCCGACGGGGAGAGGATCCTAGACCTGGTCACGCAGGGTAGGGTCCCCCACGGCACCAGGATTCTCGACAGGGGCAGATACCTCATCTTCCCCGGGTTCGTGGACCTGCACGTCCACTGCAGGGACCTGGGCCAGAGGGACAAAGAGGATTGGTACACGTGCACCTCGGCGGCAGCGGCCGGGGGCGTGACCGCGGTCTTCGACATGCCCAACACCGTCCCACCGACGAGGACCAAGGGGGCCCTGGAGGCCAAGCTCTCGGCCGCCTCCAGGGCGGTCGTGGACTACGGCATCCACCTCGGCCTCCCCGAGGAGGATCTGTGGGACCTCGCGAGGGAAATAGGTATCAGGTCCGTCAAGCTGTACCCTGAGGACCTGGAGCTCGGCTACGACAGGGCACTGCGAATGATACCAGAGGACTTCCTCGTTATCGTTCACGCCGAGGATCCCCAGATCCTCAGGGGAAAGGAGGCCCTGGCCTCGGACCCGGGCACCTACGCCTTCGCATATCCTCCCGAGGCGGAGGTGGAGGCCGTTAGGAAGCTCGTCTCACGGAGAGGTAAAATCCACATAACCCACCTGAGCACCAAGGGGGCCCTTGAGTTGTGCAGGGGCTCCGGGAGGACGTTCGACGTCACCCCTCACCACTGCCTCCTGGACTCGGACATGATGCCAGAGCTGGGGAATCTGGGAAAGGTGAGGCCTCCCCTGAGGCCGCCGGAGCACCGGACGGCCATCATGTCCGCCCTGATCTCCGGCCAGGTCCCCGCGGTGGGGAGCGACCATGCCCCCCACACCCCGGAGGAGAAGCTGGAACTGATGTTCGAGGAGGCCCCACCTGGAATCCCCGGGCTCGAGACCACCTCCCACCTGCTCCTGACCCTGTGCATAAGAGACGGGCTCCTCCGCCCGGAGGAGGTCCTGAGGCTGTACGCAAGGGGGCCATCGGAGATCCTGGGTTTGCGAAGGAAGGGGCTCCTGGCCCCCGGAAGGGACCTCGACCTGGCGGTGGTGGACCCGAGGGCCTCCTGGAAGGTAGACCCTTCCTCCTTCCTATCAAAGGCGAAATTCAGCCCCTTCGCTGGATGGGAGATGAGGGGGAGGGTCGTGGAAACTTACGTTAGGGGAGAGCTCGTTTACTCGCACGGCGAGGTCCTGGCCTCCCCGGGCCTTGGGGAGATGGTGAGATGGAGGTAGGAGGTGTTAGGCTCAGGAACAGGCTCCTGCTGGCCTCCGGCATCCTAGGGAACTCGTCCTCCCTGCTCAGGAGGGCGCTGGAGGCGGGCGCCGGGGGCGTTGTTACCAAGACCGTGACCCCGGGGCCGAGGGAGGGGAACCTGCCTCCGGTCGTCCACGATCTCGAGTTCGGCCTCCTCAACTCCATGGGACTCCCGAACCCCGGTGCGGTGGCCTTCAGGGAGGAGCTAGAACCACTGCAGGGCGAGCCGGTCATCGTGAGCATCGGGGGGGCCTCAGCCGAGGACTTCCTCAAGGTCGTAGACGCCCTGGACGATCTCAGGTTCGAGGGCTACGAGCTCAATCTCTCCTGCCCCAACGTCCCGGGCATGGGCGACGAGATCGGATCAGACCCAGCGGCCGTGAGGGAGATAGTCTCAGCCGTCGCCGGATCGACGGAAAAGCCCGTTTGGGCCAAGCTCACCCCCAACGTGAGGGACATCGTGGAATTAGGACTCGCGGCCCAGGATGCTGGTGCCAGCGCCGTGGTGGCGATAAACACTGTAAGGGCGACCGAAATCGACGTGAGGGCCCGCTCCTTCGTGCTCTCGACCAAGAGCGGGGGGCTCTCCGGACCGGCTATCAGGCCCATTGCGCTCCTGGCGGTCCTCAGACTGAGCCAGGTGCTCGAAATCCCGGTTGTGGGCGTGGGTGGGATCTCATCCGGGGAAGACCTGGTTAAGTTCGCCATGGCAGGGGCCAGCGCGTTCCAAATCGGCACAGTCCTGGCGAGGATGGGCTACTCCGCCTTCAGGAGGATTCTATCCGAGGCGAGCGGGATCTTGGCCGAGCTCGGATTTGATGACCTGGGGGAAGTGATAGGCCTTGCCCACCGCTGGTAGGGAGTTCGGCTCGAAGGAGGCGGTGAGGGAGTACATCTGGGATCTGTTCGAGAAAAGGGGCCTCTGGCGTTACCCCCCTCCGAGGGGTAGAATCCCCAACTTCCGGGGCGCCGAAAAAGCCGCCCTGAACCTCTCCATGCTCTCCTACTTCAAGAGGGCAAAGACGGTGTTCGTGGCACCGGACTCCCCCCTCAGGCCCATAAGGAGGATTGCCCTCGAAAGTCGGAAGACCCTAATCGTCCCCCTCCCGCACCTCGTTGACATCGTGTTCCTTAGGGGCGTGAAGAACCCGGCCTCCGCGTCCACACTCAGAGGGATTAGGAGCCTAGGACGGCCCTGGAAGGGAGGTAGGGTGGACCTCGTGGTGCAGGGGGCGGTGGCCGTGGACCTCAAGGGTTGGAGGATCGGAAAGGGAAGGGGCTACGGGGACCTCGAGATCTCCATGCTCAGGCTCAGGGGATCAATATCGCCCAACACCCCTGTAGTGGCGATAGTCCACGACATCCAGGTCTTCGACGACCTCTCCCACCTGGCCTCACCCAACGACGAAAGGGTTACCCACATCGTCACCCCCACCCAGGTCATCGAGACGGAGTTCTGGAGGGAGTCAATCTCCCCAAATCTCCTCCCTGACGTAGGAGATCATACCGGTGGGCGAGGCTACCCTCAAGAGGTACCTTAGGTCCTCCAGGTCTACCAGATCAACCAAGAGGGAGAAGAGGACGTAGGCCGACGCGTAGAGAAGAGCGAACGCCGCAACTGCGTAGGCCCTGATGGGATAGTAGAATTGCTGGATCAAGAGGGCTAGGGCGACCGTGGCGAGGACGGCGAGGATGGCCCTCAATTCGCTGCCCATGATCCCCGGTACCCCCTTCTTCACGGCCTCCAGCCTAATTATCAAATTGTACACCACCGCTGCGGCTAGGGTCCCAATAGCAGCACCTAATACGCCCAAGCCGGGAAGACGGACTTCCCCTATCCGAGACGGTATGAGTATTAAGTCCAACACAATATTCGTCGCCGTTGCTGCCCCAGAAGCCCACATTATCGATCTCCTTCCCTCGGCAAAGTTCATCAAAAAGATCCTATAGGGAATCACAGAAACTGTCAATATGCCCCATAAAACTAGGATTTTTAGGACATCGCTGTACAACGCCAGGGTCCTGGAGAAGAGGTTTGAAATGGCCCAGGAGAGGGGAAGGACTATGGCGGGCACCGCCGAAAAGACGAAGATCGTGTACTTTGAGCTCCTTACCAAGAGATCCCTCTTATCGAAGGATGATTTGGTCATGGCTGGGAAGATTACGAATATCAGAGACTTTCCGTAAACCTGCATTACCGATACCATGCGGTAGAAGGAGAAGTATATGCCAACCTCGAAGGCCATGTAGAAATACTGGAGAATGATCCTGTCCAGCGAAACTATTCTGTCGATGATCGTAGAGATCACTAAAGGTCTCGAGAACGACCACAGTTTTTTTAGAATTTCCCTGTCGGGTAAAGATAGTTTTGGAAAATCAAACATAGTCAGATATATGGTGAGGTATAGAATGTAAGAAACAGACATCACGATGGCTATGAGTTGCGATGTCCAGATTCCCGGACTTCCGAACTTGAAGAGGAAATAGGCCAGGGCGAAGAACATTATGTTTCTGAAAATGCTCTCGACGATGGCCGGGAACGTGGATGAGGCCGTTCTGAGTTTAGCGTCTAAGTATGACCTGTAGGTAATTATAATGGAGGCGAGGACGGAATAGGGTATGAGGAGGATTAGAACCCTCTCGTGGTACGGAGTCTCGAAACCTCTATTGAGGATCTTGGTCCAAGTGAAAATTGCCAATAAAATGCTGGCCGAGAAGATTACAGAGGCAACGGCCTTTATGAAGAGGGCTCCGGAGAAGACCCTACTCTCCTCCTCACCCTCGTTGATGAGCTTGATCATGGCGCTGTCAACAGGCAGGATCAAGAGGAAGGAGAAGAGGGAGTGAAAACCTGTTGCAAACCCAATTACGCCCCAGCTACTGACCCCCAGGAACCTGATGATGCTCCATAATCCAAGGTAGCCGACGAGGGTTCCTAACACGTTCTGGAGGCCAACGAGCAACACCCTCCTGCCGAGGCCGTGCCTCAAGCCTCACCCTCCAGCAGAGACGCTATCCTCTCAGCTGCCCTTCCATCCCCGAAGATCTCCCTTCTCCGCCCTGAGGGCTCAAAGCACCTAAGGGTTTGGACAATTTTCGCCTCGTCCACGCCCACCAGAATGTTCCACCCCTCCTCCACGGTCTCCACCCACTCGGTTTCCTCCCTCAGCGTGATGCAGGGAACGCCAAGGACGTAGGCCTCCTTCTGAACGCCGCCGGAGTCCGTGAGTACTTTCCTCGCCCCCGCAATCAGATGCAGCATCTCCACGTATCCAACGGGGTTTACGAGCACGATGGATCCAGACGGTCTTAGGCCGAACTCGGCCATCCTCTTCCTCGTCCTCGGATGGGCCGGGAAGAGGACCGGCAAGTCGGCCCTAGAAACCGCCCTCAGGATTCGCTCAAGCCTCTCCCTCCTGTCCACGTTCTCCGCCCTGTGCACCGTCAGCAGATAGTACTTTCTTCTCTCCAGGCCGAAGGTCTCCAGAACCTCATTCCCGTCCCTCAGACCCATGTACATCCTCATCGCGTCGACCATGACGTCCCCTACCAGGTGAACGGAGCCCAAAACGCCCTCCCTGCGCAGGTTCTCCAAGGCCCTCTCGGTGGGGGCGAACAGCATGTGGGAGATGTGGTCGGTGAGAATCCTGTTCCTCTCCTCCACCATGTCCAGTCTTCGGCTCCTGAGGCCCGCCTCCACGTGAGCGAGCCTCTGGCCGGTGTAGGAGGCGGCCAGGGCACCGGCCAGCGTGGTATTCGTGTCCCCATAAACCAGAACCCAGTCTGGATCCTCTTCCCTGAGTATGGGCTCCAGCCTAGACATGATCGTCGCCAGGTGGTGGATGTGCGAGCCGGAGCCCACGCCTAGGTGGTAGTCGGGCTCCGGAAGGGAGAGCTGCTCCCAGTGCAACGCAGACATCTCGAAGTCGTAGTGCTGGCCGGTGTGGACGATGATGTGCTCGCCCCTGAGCGCCTTGTGGACAGGGGCGAGCTTGATGAACTGGGGCCTCGCGCCAACAACCGAGAGCACCCTCAAGGCAGCAGCACCCCGTAGAGCTCCAGCAGCCTCCGCCTGGCCTCGCTCCAGCTGTACTTGACCCTGGAGCTGCGGCACCTGGGCCAGGCCTCCCTGATGCCCTCGCCCATCCGGAGGAGGAAGGACCTTATCCCATTTACCGTTGGCTCCACAATGAAGCCGCAACCCGTCTCCCTCACGAGATCCGCTATTTCGCCGTAGTCGGAGGTGATCACCGGCCTTCCAACCGACAGGGCCGTGAAGAAGGAGTTGGGTGCCGAGTAGTGGCCGTTGGGCGTCGGCTCGGGTACGTAGAATACTGCGTCAGAGGCGTGGAAGATGCTCGGTATCCTCTCGGGTGGCACCTTTCCCAGGAAGATTATGTTGTCGTGTTTGGAGGCAAACTCCCTGACCTCATCCTCGATCCCCTTGAAGCCCCCGATGACCAAGTAAAACCCCTTCAATCCGGCAATCGCCTCCATGAGCTCCCTGATCCTCCTACCCGGGTTGAGGTTCCCGACGTAGGAAATAACGATTTCCGAACACACACCCCAACTTCTTCTCAGCTCCTCCCTATCACCGGGGTCGACGGGGTCGCGCCAGTTCCCCACGACCTCCACCCTCCTGGCCCCCATCTCAAGAAACCTCCTCCTGAGCCTCTCACCGACCGTGATGACCGCGTCCACCTGGGTCAGGAGCCTCCTCTCCAGGGCCTCGAGGATCCTCATCGGGACACCCCCCCTAGGGAAGGCCATGCCCGGGTAGTACTCGTGAGAGTCGTAGATCAGCGGCACCCCCAGCCTCCTCTTCAGGAGCACCCCTAGGGGCAGGGTGTCGAGATCGTGGCAGTGCACGATGTCGAAGCCCGAGGATCCGAGTGCGGGTGGCAGCATCGAGAGTATGCCCAAAAGCAGCGCTGGAGGTGACCCATACGGAATCGGAACTCCGACCCTCCTGATCTCCACCCCGTCGAGGCTCTCCGATTCGGTCCTCTGACCCCTCCTTCGAAGGGCCAGGATCGTGACGCCTATGCCCGCGTCAGCGAGGGCCTCGGCCTCCCTTAGCACCCTGGGGTCCGGGTCCACGGGATTGGAGACCAGGAAGAGCGCCTTCGTCATCCTTATAACGTCCCCTGGATATGGATAATTGAATTTGAGGATTCTCGTGGGCGTCTGCGGATTCCCCTCTAGGCTGGGGGAGCTCGAGAAGGTACTGGATGCGGTCGAGGTTCAGAAAACCTTCTACAACCCGCCTAGAGTGGAGACCGCGGAGCGCTGGAGGAAACAGGCTCCTGGCCTCACCTTCACGGTCAAGGCATGGCAGCTCATAACCCACCCGGCCTCCAGTCCCACCTATAGGAAGCTACCGAAGGCCATCAGGGAGGGCCTGGACCCCTCGGAGGTGGGCTTCTTCAGGCCGACCAGGAGGGTCATGGAGGCCCTGGAGAAAACCATGGAGATAGCCAGGGCCCTCGACGCGAGGGTGGTGGTCTTCCAGACGCCCGCGTCTTTCAGGCAAAAAGAGGAAAACCTCAGGAACATGTTCGCCTTCTTCAGGAACGCCGATAGGGAGGGACGCATCTTCGGCTGGGAGCCTAGGGGCGATTGGAGCCCCGAGGTCGTCAGGAGGGTCTGCGAGGAGCTCGGGCTGGTGCACATCGTAGACCCATTCAAGGGGGAGCACCTCCACGGAGACATCGCCTATTTTAGGCTCCACGGAATCGGCGGCTACAGGTACAAGTACGGTGAGGAGGAACTCAGATCGCTGGCCCAGAAGGTCAAGGGCATTGGGAAGGATTCGTACGTGATGTTCAACAATACGGAAATGCTGGACGATGCAGTCAGGTTCAGGAAAATCCTATTAATGCGCAGTCCCTCTTGAGCGGGTGGTGAACATGGTGAAGAGGACTGTTAGTCTGATCAAGGCGGACATTGGGGGCTTCCCGGGACACTCCTCCGTGCACCCGGAGCTCCTGGAGGTTGCAGCGAAGAGGCTCGCTAAGGCCAGGGATAGGGGGGTCGTCAAGGACTTCAGGGTCTTCCACGTGGGGGACGACCTACAACTCCTCATGCTCCACGACAAGGGCGTGGACAGCCCCGAGATCCACGGCCTAGCCTGGGAGACCTTCAAGCTCTGCACCGAGAAGGCAAAGGAGCTGGGCCTCTACGGTGCGGGGCAGGATCTCCTCAAGGACGCCTTTTCGGGCAACGTCAGGGGGATGGGGCCCGGGGTCGCGGAGATGGAGTTCACGCTCAGGAAGAGCGAGCCTCTGGTTGTCTTCGCCATGGACAAGACCGAGCCTGGGGCGTTCAACCTCCCCATCTTCAGGATCTTCGCCGACCCCTTCAACACCGCGGGTCTCGTGATAGACCCTAGGATGCACGGCGGCTTCAGGTTCGAGATCTGGGACGTCCTCAAGGGGAGGAGGATCTTCCTCAGCGCCCCCGAGGACCTCTACGACATCCTGGCCCTCATCGGGAACAAGGGTAGGTTCGTGATCAAGCGCGTCTTCCCTAGAGAGGGCTCTGGCCTCCCGCTCCAGGAGCCCGTGGCCGTGATCAGCACAGAGAGGCTGAACCTCATAGCGGGCAAGTACGTGGGCAAGGACGATCCCGTGGCGCTTGTCAGGGCACAGAGCGGCCTCCCGGCTCTGGGTGAGGTCCTGGAGCCCTTCGCCTTCCCGCACCTGGTCTCCGGCTGGATGAGGGGCTCCCACAACGGCCCCATCATGCCCGTTTCCGTGCAGGACGCCAAGTGCACCAGGTTCGACGGACCGCCTAGGGTGATAGGCCTCGGCTTCCAGGTCCTGCCCGAGAGGTTCGTCGGTCCGGCGGACCTCCTGGGGGACGTCGCCTTCGACGAGGCCAGGAGGAAGGCCCAGGAGATCGCGGACTACATCAGGAGACACGGTCCCTTCGAGCCCCACAGGCTCCCGCCGGAGGAGATGGAGTACACGACCCTCCCGCAGGTGCTGGAGAAGCTGGAGGACCGCTTCGAGCCAGTCTAGAGGGCCTCAAGGATCATCCTGAGGGCAACGAGACAGAGGGCCGCGCCGAAGGCCCTCTTCACCACTATCTCCCTCGATCTCTTGGCCAGCCTGGGACCCAGCTGGGCACCGAGAATAAGTCCGGGGATCATGACAGCGGCGAGCAGATAGTCGGCCTCGCCCACGACGGCGTGGGTGAGGAGCGCGGACAGGGAGGTCAGCATGATCATGAAGGAGGAGGTCGCCACCGCGTTTCTGGGCTTGAGGCCGGAGAACATGAGGATCGGGACCTTCAGCACACCTCCGCCGACGCCGAGAAAGCCCGATGCGAGGCCTGCGAGGGTGGAGAACGCAGCCGCTACTCTGAGGTCAACCTTCTCCACTTCCTTCACCTTCCCCACGAGCGTCCACATTCCCGTGGCGAGGAGGAAGATGCCGAAGAAGACCTCCACGGTGTTCGATGAGACGCTCCAGTTCAGGATGGATCCGAGCACGGCCATGGGGATCGTGAACGCCTCCAGTATGAGGGCCACCCTGACCTTCACCAGGCCGAGCCTGAGGTATGCGACCGCGGAGGACGTGGAGAGGGAGAAGATCATGATGAGCGAGGTTGCGGTGACCACGTGCGGGTCCATCCCCAGGACCAGGACCATATAGGGTACTAGGAGGAAACCCCCACCTAGCCCCAGATAGGAGGCTGCTATCCCGACGAGGGGTGCTATGGCCGCCGAGATCAGGTACTGCAACGAGAGAAAAAGATATTTTCCTTCTAAATTCGTATCCTGTGAGGAAAAACCCATTGAGGATCCTCCTCAACAGGCTCCGCTGGGACCCCCGGTTCGAGGAGGAAAAGGTCAAAATATACTACCTCCACAGGACGGAGGAGGGGGAGGAGTTCAGGATCCTCACCCTATCGGAGGTTGAGGACCTGGGATCGAACTTCATGATACTCGGGAACACGATGATCCCCTATCACCGCATCATCAGGGTGGAGTACGAGGGGAAGACCCTCTACCTCAAGACTAGTAGGTCCCAAGGTAGCCGTGAACCCTAGCCCTATCCAGCTCCCTGAAGAAAACCATTAGGCCTATGAAAAAGGCGGCAAGGGAGGTTACCAGCGTGATCAGGTAACAGGTTCCTAGTCCTGCTATGCTGACCGCCGCCTGGTCGGAGGTCAGGCCGTACCGGAAGAGGTCGACCATGTAGGAGGAGGGCAACACCCTGGATACGAGGAGCATGGGCCTGGGGAGGGCACTGAAGGGGTAGAAGTAACCTGAAAAGACGACAAAGAAGAAATTCAGGAAATTTAGGTAGAGGCTGATTCCGCGTTTCAATCTAAAGGAGAGGCCCGCCATCCCGTAACCTATTCCGAGCATGAACAGGGTGTGGGCTACGAATGCCAGCAACAGGGTGGGGTTGGGGTTCACCCGAACCCCGGAAAAGAAGGCTATGGTGGTGACGGCGATCGAGCCTACCAGGAAGCTGTAGCCTGTGACCACGAAGGAGTAGGCGAACAGGGAAAGGGCCGGGTTCACAGGGGCCAGCATGAGGCTCTCAAGGACTCCCTGCTCCGCCATCCAAAATACGTCCCAGCCCATCTCCTGCATGCACATCGTACCCGTGGAGAACAGGAAGATCCCAGAGATGGGGATGATCCAGAAGGCACCATTTCCGGATTTGGGCGCGAAGAGGGAGGCCGCGAGGAAGAAGACGAGGGTGACGAGAATAATCTGCAGGTACACGGACAGGAGCCAGATTGGATACTTGCTGTACTCCTTGAAGCGAGCCTTCAGCAGGGCGAGAAAGCTAGAAACGAGAGACACCCTCACCCCTCTTCAGCCTCCCGAGGACGAAACCGAATGTCGCCCTCCCGGCGAACAACCAGGCAGGGACCATCAGGCCGAGGACCATTAGGTCGTATACGGGGTTCCCCAGAAGGTACTGGGTCCCCAGAACCACCGCCCTCACGTCCCCCACCATCCAGGTGGATGGCAGGAGCGCCGAGATCACCCTTATCGCCCTGGGGAAGAACCAAACGGGGTAGAGAACACCGGAAATGGTGTAAAGGCCCCACTCTACGATGCTCACCACGTTCCCGACCTCGCGGAACCAGAGAACGAAGACGCCCAGCATCATGGACATTCCGAAGACCGGCAAGACTCCCAGGAAAATCAGCGCAATCCCTGAGAGGAGTCTAGGTCCCAGGAGGCCGAGGTGGAGGATGAGGTCCGATATGGTGATGAAGCCGAAGAAGGTGATCATGGCCCTTGTCATGCTGTACAGGGATATCCCGGCGAGTATGGAAGTCGTGTCGGCCGGTGTGAGGAGGAGGCTCTCCAGCGTGCCCACCCGCTGCTGCCACCTGATGAACGTGCCGAACCTCCACAGGGCCTCGGAGATCACGGACATGGTCGCCGCTCCGAGGATGAAGAAGGCCAGTGGATCCACCCCCGGGAGCCTCTGGTGGAAGTTTTGCACGGCCTTCGCGTAGCTTCCGGCAACCGCCGTCCCAATGACGACCGGGAAGGCTACGGAGACGAAGGGCCAGAGGAGGTCCATGAAGAGCCATCCGGGATACCTCCTGAGGATCGTCATCCACGCCTTGAAAACGGCCAACGCCGCCCTCAAGCGGGTCCCCTCCTCGTATCCTGGGAAAGGGACCTGCCCGTGAGGTGCATGAAGACGTCCTCGAGCGTTATGACGCCCTGCTCGACGCTGTGTATCCTGGCCCTACCCCGGAGGGCCTCGATGATCGATCCCAGGACCTCGGATCCCCCCTCCACGATGACCCTCAGGAAGCCCTCTCCGCCCTCCTCCCCCTGCTCGGCCGACTTTACGCCATCCAGGGACAGGACCGCGTCCAGGGCGCCCGGGCCTATGATCCCCCGTATCACCACCACAGTCTCGCTCCCCCTGATCATGGACTTGAGCTCCGCGGGGGTGCCCTCGGCGATGACCCTGCCGTAGTCCAGGACGGCAATCCTGTCACAGAGCTCCTCTGCCTCGTGCATCTGGTGCGTGGTGTAGATGATCGTCTTCCCCTCCGAGTTCAGTTCCTTCACTATTTCCCTGATCTTCCTCGCATTCCTGACGTCCATGGTGGCGGTGGGCTCGTCGAGGAGCAGGATCGGGGGATCGTGGATGATGGCCCTCGCGAAGGTGAAGAGCATCTTCTGACCCGAGCTGTAGCTCTCGAAGAGCCTGTCGGCTATGTCCTCGATCCCCAGGAGCTCGAGAACGTAGTCGATCCTGGAACTCAGCCTCCCTCCACCAAGGCCGTGGAGCTTCCCGAAGAGCTCCAGGTTCTCCCTGCCCGTTAGCTTCCAGAAAAGGCCCCTTTCCCCCATAAGCATGGCGCCTATGGAGGACCTGACCTTCTTTGGCTCCCTAACGACGTCGTGGCCCCCCACGAACGCCGTCCCCTTCGTGGGCAGGAGGAGGGTCGTCAGGATCTTGATGAGCGTAGTTTTACCAGCCCCGTTGGGACCCAGGATCCCGTATATCTCCCCATTCTCTATCTCTAGGTCGACGCCCCTGAGGGCCTCAACCCTGTGGGTTTTGGAGCCGAATAACTTCCTGACCTTGCTGACGTAGATCTTCCAGAGGTCCCTGGTGAGGACCGCCTTCATCCTTATTCCTCTATCTCCGGTACCACCTCGAAGGGGATGATGTCGTCTATGAGCTCGACGTGTGAGAGGATCATCCTCCTGCAGCAGTACCTGGTGATCCCTAGGTCGTCTAGGACCTTACCCGGGTCCTCCCCCTTCTTGACCCTCTCCACGAACTTGAGGTAGTCGGAGGCTATGGGCCTCCCGCAGGTGAAGCATCTAACGGGGATCATCATGGCGCATCACCTGTAGGAGGTCTGCCTCCTCTTCCTGGCCCCGCGGCCCAGCGGGGTCTTCGGCAACTTCCTCCGCGGGTCGCTGACGAGGAGGTACCTGTCGTAGGACCTGTAGACCTCCTCGAGTTGGGGATCCTCGAAGAACTGGACCAGGGCCCTGGAGATGGCTGTCCTGGCCGCCTCGGCCTGGCCCATGACGCCCCCGCCCTTCACTCCAACCTTGATGTCCACCTCCTTGACCCTCTCTCCGGCGAGGATCAGGGGCTCCATCATCTTGAGCCTGGCCAGCTCGTGGGGGTATATCTCCAGGGGCACCCCGTTGATCCAGACCCTGCCCTTCCCCGGCCTGACGACGGCCCTGGCGATGGCCGTCTTCCTCTTCCCGCTCGCAACGACCACCTTCTTCACCATCTCGCCCCCAGCTCCCTGGACAGGTCGCCAAGCGTTATGTATTTATCAAATTTTTTGATGACCGACTCTATCCTCTCGGGTTCCGGGAGCCCCTCGGGGACCCCTATGTAGACCCTGAGCCTCTTGTACGCGTCCCTGCCCTTCTTCTGCTCCCTCGGGAGCATCCCCCTGACCATCCTCCTGAGGATCCTGTCGGGCATCCTCGGGTAGTACGGCCCCTTCCTAACGCTGCCGATCTCCCTGCGCTCCTTGAACTTCCTGATGATGGCCTGGGGATCGCCCGAGATAATGGCCTTCTCCGCGTTCACGATGACTACCTCCTCCCCCTGGAGGAGCATCTTTGCCACGACGCTAGCGAGCCTGCCGGCCACAGCCCCCGTGGCGTCTATCACCCTCATTCCATCACCCCATGATCCTGACGCCGGAGCCCGAGGGATTCCTCTCCATGAGCTCCTCTATCGATATTGCCTCCCCGCCCGCGGCCCTGATCTTCTCCGCCGCCGAGCGGCTGAAGGAGTAGGCGGCCACGATGAGCCTCTTCTCCAGCCTCCCGGCCCCCAGGACCTTGCCAGGCACGAGGACCGTCTCCCCATCGCGGGCGTAGCGCTGAAGCTTGCTGACGTTGACCTCAGCCCAGTTCCTCCTGGGACCCTCGAGCCTCTCGGCTACGTCCTTCCAGATCCTCACACCCTTCTCCTTGGAGAGCTTCTTGAGCTCCCTGATCAGGGAGCCGACCCTCGGGTCCGTCTTCTCCCCCATGCTCCCACGCATAACAAAGAGGGGGATATTAAAGTCAATCCATGAAAGGCCTGATCTTCTCGAAGTGCGTCTCCGCTTCGATGACCCTCCTGATGAGGTCCTCCTCGTCCCTGGCCCTCATGAGGATCCTCGCCGCGGTCTGGGGCCCGACCCCGTGCCCCGCCAGGGCGAGGAGGGCGTCCCTCCCGTAGCGGACCAGCAGGTTCCCGGCCGCCAGCACGGACCTCAGGAAGCTCTCGCTCTCGCACTCCCCCTTCAGCACCCTCCTCAGCTTCTCCTCGTAGAACTCCTTGGCCACCACCAAACGCCTCCCCCTGCAGAAGGGGCAGATCGGCTCATCGAACTCGTAAACCCTCATCCTCCACATCCTCTTGCAGTTCATGCAGCCGAAGACGAACCTCTCCCTCAGGAGCCTCTTCTTCACCATCTCCACGATCTTCCTCGTGGGCACGATGGCCCTGAAGAGCTCCCTCCTCTCGGAGAGCAGCTCCTCGGTTGCGTCCTGCATGGGCCTCTCCACGACCGGCAAGGAGCCGTCCCTGATCCTGGTGAGGAGCTCCTGGAGGGCCCCGAGGTCGAGGTAGTCCCACTCCACCTTCGCCAGCGCCTCCCTCCATATGGGGGTCCTCGAAAGCCTCCTGGCGGTGGAGGGTCTGCGTACGGACCTTATGTCCAGCCTGAGGCCGAACTTTCTGGCCACGTGATACAGGACATACCAGAAGACCCCCGTTCCCGGGAGGGCCTCCTCCACCTCCGCAGCGGGATCGCCCTCCATCCTCAAGGCCGCCAGCACCGCGTCCCCGCTCAGGTAGTGACCCTCCAGGAGGACGTGGTACTGGGAGGAGTCCATCGCTATGGAGGAGCCGTACATGGCCTCCAGCCTCTTGGACAGGAGCAGGGCCAGGGAATAGGCGAGCTTCGTGCCGAAGGGGTGGAGGAGGACCACGGTGTTCCCCTCCTTCTCCAGGTAGACGGCGTCCCGGGAGAGGGAGCCCCTGAGCGCCTCGACCGCCCTGGCGGCCTCACCGGTCGCGAAGCTGGGGCCTTCGTTCAGGAGATCCGCCGTCGCCCTGGCGACCTCGGGGAAGACTGGTATCTCCTCCCCGAGCCACCTAGGCGGCTCGGACACGTCCTCCAGACGCTCGACGAGGATCCTCATCCTCTCGAGGTCCATGGATAGGACCCTCCACACCTGCCCCCTGAGGACGAAGGTGCTGTCCGGCTCGAGGCTGGAGAAGACGAAGGACTCGTCCAGTAGGCCCACCATCTTCCTCGTGCCCGCGTCGACGACGAGCCACTTACTCTCGTCCGGGATCATGGAGAGGTTCTCGTAGAAGGCCCTGTACGTCTTCCTCCTCTTCCTGACCACACCCCCGTCTAGGCCAATGATACCCTGGGAGGCCAGGAGCTGGGCGACCTCTTCCACCAGGTCCAGGTCCCCGAAGGCGGGGACCTCCGCCAAAAGCTCCTTGAACCACCGAAGCTCGAAGGATCCCATCTCCAGGGCAGCGGACATGAGCTGATTTGCTATGACCACCATCGGGTCCTTCCTAACCCTCTTCGGCTCCACCCATCCCTTCCTGGCCAGCGAAGCAATGGCCATGGACTCTGCGAGCTCGAAGGGCCTGTGGGAGACGACGGTGCCCCTAGAAACCCTGCCGACGCCGTGGCCTGACCTGCCCACCCTCTGCAGCAGCCTGGCTACCTGCTTCGGCGAGTGCAGCTGGATCACGTGGTCCGCCCTTCCTATGTCTATGCCGAGCTCCAGGGAGCTCGTGCAGACCAGAGCCCTCAGGTCCCCCCTCTTGAAGGCCTCCTCCGCCTCCACCCTGATGTTCTTCGTCAGGGATCCATGGTGTACGGCTATGCCCCTGCCTCCCAGCAGCCTTAATCTCTGTGCCAGGTCCTCTGCCTGATACCTGGTGTTCACGAACACCAGCGTGGCTCTGTGCTTGTTTACCAGATCGAGAATCTTGGAGATGGTCGCCGCATACCACGGATCGGCGCCTATCTCCTCGGAGAGCTCCTCGTCAGGCCCCTCCGGTGCATCGATGACGACCTCAACCATCTTTTCCACGGGCACCCTCAGCGTGGGGCCCTGGATGCCGAAGAGGGCCTTCACCTCCTCCGGGTTTCCTAGTGTAGCTGAGAGGGCCACGATCTGGAAGCCCCCGCAGATGCGTCTCAGCCTCCTCAGCCCCACGGCCAGCTGTACACCCCTCTCTGTGTCCGCGAGCTCGTGGACCTCGTCCAGGACCACGAACCTTACGTTTTCCAGGTGTCTTCGAAGGGATGGGACGGTCAGGGCGATCTGGAAGGTCTCCGGAGTAGTTATCAGGACGTCTGGGGGCCTGAGCACCTGTCTCCTCCTCTCGCTCGGGGGCGTGTCCCCGTGCCTGACGGCGACGGAAATGCCGAGCCTCGCACCGTACCACTCCAGCCTCTGCCCCAGGTCCCGGTTCAGGGACCTCATGGGCGTTATGTAGAGCAGCGAGATTGGTCTCGGCCTCTCCTCCATGATCTTTGTGAAGAAGG